>Ga0256405_10000842_pt1 | contig 93238 bp, 79 predicted proteins | sample RumenRJG_02DNA_FD_189096 | JGI IMG/M metagenome (GOLD analysis project Ga0256405, IMG submission 189096) | Bovine rumen microbial communities from Lethbridge, Alberta, Canada - RJG_02 | ecosystem: Host-associated > Mammals > Digestive system > Stomach > Rumen | place: Canada: Alberta...
AAGCCTTTCATCAAAGTGGCCAATACGCTAATGGCCAGAAGAACGGGCATATTGGCATGGTATGATGCCCCTGTAACAAACGCAATGCTGGAAGGAATCAACAATAAGATAAAGGTAATGAAGAGAAAAGCATATGGCTATAGAGATGATGAGTATTTCACACTGCTACTGCTCGGACTACATGACAAAACCAACGCAATTCGGGGATGAACCATTTATATTTGTTTCATTTATAATACTATTTTGTCTGATCGGAAATTATTATTCGGTTAGGATTATTTAGAAAAGTAGAGGTTAACTTGTTTTATAAATATTTATATCACTGAAAACGGGAAGTACACAATATATATGTACTTCCCGTTTCTATTAAGATTTATGTTGGTGAGTTGCCTATTTTATCATGTTAATAGAGCGTTTAATAAACTCGTTCAATGCAGAACCTTTTAACATTCCATTCTGAAGCAGAGCAATGTCTATTAGTTGATGAATTATGCTGTTGTCTTTTGCTGCATCAGCAATAATTTGTTTCTTCTTGTCTCGTTGCTCTTTCTCTGCTTTTTCTGTTTCTTCAACATCCTTCTTTTCTTCGTCAGTTATTTCTTCTGGCTTTTTCTTTCCTTGTTCTTGGCGCAATGCAGCAAGGCGAGCTTCAAGACCTTTAATTTCGCTGTCTATAGGTTTTAAAGTTTCTCCGCATTTTGCTGTTGTATCTTCAAGAATCTTCTTAACGAGTTTGTGGTCAGAGTTAAGTACCATACTGTAAGCATCAGGCATCTGAGCATAGAAGTTCATTCCGCTTTGGAAGCGGCTCATATCCTTCATTCTGCGCATATACTCACTTTGAGTTATTACTATTGGAGCAGCCTCTTCACCCAAACTTTGAATTTCGACATAGAATTCTGCCTTTTCAAGTTTAGGAAGTTGAGAGCGGAATGCTTCAGTTAGTTGTTCTGTTTCAGTTATATTTAATTCGTTATGTGGCGTATCTTCTTTCTTTATGAGTCTTTCAATGATATCACCATCAACTCTTGTGAAGTGGCATTTCTCAAACTTTTGCTCTAAATGTTGAATTAGAGGTGTATCTAAATCACCATCCATTAGCAATACACTATATCCCTTCTGACGTGCGGCTTCAATATATGTATATTGCTCTTCACGATTTGTTGCATATAGATAAATAAGTTGCTGATCTTTGTCTGTTTGATTATCTTTTATAAGCTCGCGGTATTCATCATAGGTAAAATACTTATTGTCAACATCCTTAAGCAATGCAAAGTCTTTAGCACGGTCGTAGAAGTCCTCTTGAGCAAGCATACCATAGTGGATAAATATCTTCAAGCTGTCCCACTTCTCTTCAAATTCTTTGCGATTCTCTTTGAAGATACTGTTCAGACGGTCTGCAACTTTCTTCGTAATGTATGTTGAAATTTTCTTTACATTTGAGTCACTCTGCAGATATGAACGGCTTACATTTAATGGTATATCTGGACTGTCAATCACACCATGTAAAAGTGTAAGGAATTCAGGCACTATTCCTTCAACCTGATCAGTTACGAATACTTGATTGCAGTATAGTTGTATCTTGTTGCGTTGCAAGTCAATATTTGATTGTATTCTTGGGAAATAAAGAATACCTGTAAGGTTGAAAGGATAGTCAACGTTGAGGTGTATCCAGAATAGTGGTTCGTCCTGCATTGGATAGAGAGTGCGATAGAAAGACTTATAGTCTTCATCTTTCAAGGTACTTGGTGACTTAGTCCATAGTGGTTCTACATCGTTGATTATGTTATCTTCTTCTGTGTCAACCTGTTTTCCGTCTTTCCATTCAGTCTTCTTTCCAAAAACTACAGGAACAGCCATAAACTTGCAATACTTATTCAGAAGTGATTCTATTTTCTGTTTCTCTAAGAATTCCTTGCAGTCGTCGTCAATATAAAGTACAATATCGCTACCTCTTTCTTCTTTTTCAGCCTCTTCAATCGTAAATTCAGGGCTACCGTCGCAACTCCATTTCACAGGTTTTGCATCTTCCTTATAGCTTCGTGTTATTATTTCTACTTTTTTGCTAACCATGAAAGCAGAGTAGAATCCCAGTCCGAAATGTCCGATTATGGCATTTGCATTGTCTTTATATTTGTCTAAAAAGTCGTTGACGCCAGAGAATGCTATTTGATTAATGTATTTATCGATTTCTTCGGCAGTCATACCTATACCATTGTCGCTGATGGTCATTGTACCTGCTTTCTCATCAAGAGCAATCTTAACCTTTAAATCTCCGAGCTCACCTTTAAAATCACCTTTTTCCTTCAGTGTTTTTAGTTTCTGTGTGGCATCTACTGCATTAGATACCATTTCGCGCAAGAAGATTTCATGATCAGAATAGAGAAACTTTTTGATTACGGGGAAAATATTCTCTGTTGTTACCCCGATATTACCTTTTTGCATAATAAAACTTTAGTTTTAATTTACATTTATACTAAAAATCAAATCTTAAATGTAATTGTACCAAAATATATCATTTACTATGATTTGAATATTCGGCAAACAATTACTAAAAAGGTAATTTACAAATTTTGTGCCAAAGTGGTTTTATAATAGTAATAAAAGATTGTTTTTCACAAAAAAACGGATTATGCAATCCAGTTTACTCAACTGTCATTTCTTGCATAATCCGTTATGTTGGTTTGAGAAATTGTATTTAACCAATCTTGATATTAGAATTTCTTATATCCGTATGCAGAGTCGCTGCCAAGTTCTTCTTCTATGCGAATCAATTGGTTGTATTTTGCCATACGGTCAGTTCTTGAAAGAGAACCTGTCTTAATCTGTCCTGAGTTTGTCGCTACTGCGATGTCTGCAATTGTTGTGTCTTCAGTTTCTCCAGAACGGTGAGATGTAACTGTTGTATATCCATGACGGTGTGCCATTTCAATAGCGTCGAGAGTCTCGGTTAGCGAACCAATCTGATTAACCTTTATCAAGATTGAATTAGCTGCCCCCATTCTGATACCCTTTTCTAAGAACTTAACATTGGTTACAAACAAGTCATCGCCAACCAACTGGCAACGGTCTCCAATAGCCTTAGTCAATTTCACCCAGTTTTCCCAGTCGTTTTCGTCAAGTCCGTCTTCGATAGAGTCAATAGGATATTTTGTGATAAGTTCTTCAAGATATTTAATTTGCTCTTCGGCTGTAAGCTTCTTTCCGTTAGGATCTTTCTTTTTTCCATCTTTCAGCTGGCGATAATCATAGAACCATTCACCATTTTCTTGTGTTGCAAATTCGCTTGCAGCACAGTCCATTGCTATTGTGATATCCTTGCCTGGCTCATATCCTGCATCGCGAATAGCTTGGCATATGCTGTCGAGTGCATCTTCAATTCCCTCAAGTGCTGGTGCAAAACCACCTTCGTCACCAACAGCAGTTGAAAGACCACGCTTCTTCAGCAATTTTGCAAGTGCATGGAAAACTTCAGCTCCCATGCGTATAGCCTCACGCTCATTTGGAGCTCCAACTGGACGAATCATAAACTCCTGGAATGCAATAGGAGCATCAGAGTGAGCACCTCCATTGATGATGTTCATCATTGGCACTGGCAGGGTAAATGTATTGCATCCTCCGATATAGTGATAGAGAGGAATATTGAGGGCTTTGGCCGCAGTCTGGGCAACAGCGAGAGAAACGCCAAGGATAGCGTTGGCTCCTAGTTTAGACTTTGTTGGTGTGCCATCGAGCTCAATCATCTTGTGGTCGATAGCGCGTTGATTTAAAATGCAGTCACCTTTCAGTGCTGGGGCTATTATTGTATTGACATTTTCAACAGCTTTCAAAACACCTTTTCCTAAAAATCTCTGCTTATCACCGTCACGAAGTTCAAGTGCTTCGTTCTCACCTGTTGATGCACCAGATGGCACAGATGCACGTCCCATGACGCCATTCTCTAATCTTACTTCAACTTCTACTGTTGGGTTTCCTCTTGAGTCGAGAATCTCTCTTGCGTGTACTTTTTCTATAATCATACTTTTAAAACTTTATTTTCTTTTTGATCGTTTCTATTCATTAACTTTCAAATGTGAGCTGCAAAGGTAATATTTTTTTGTCAATGGGCAAAAAACAAGTGCTGTTTAAACTCTTATTTTATCTTTATCTTATCCTAAATCAAAACGTTATGAACTTATTCTTTTGCAAGTTTCTTGATAAACTCTTCTGCTCTTTGCAAGTCTTCTGGTGTATCTATTCCGATTGTCTCGCAATTTGTTGTGCCAACTTTTACTGCAATGCCATGTTCAAGCCATCTCAGTTGTTCCAGGCTTTCTGCCAGTTCAAGCGGAGTCTGTTCAAGTTTTGTAATTTTCATTAGTGTTTCTCGGCGGTAAGCATACAGTCCGATATGTTTCAAGAAAGGATAATATTTTAGCCAATCAGTATGTTCCTTTCCTCTTACGAATGGTATAACACTACGGCTGAAATATAATGCTCTGCCATTTTGTCCTACAACAATCTTTGGAGAGTTTGGATTGTCAGCGGCATCCATGCTTTCAAAAGGTTTGCCCAAAGTGGCAATCTCAGTATCGTTATCATCAAAAAGACTCATAACGGTTCTTATCTGGTCTGGATGTATGAAAGGTTCGTCGCCTTGAATGTTTATTACGACATCCGCCTTACTTTCTATCTTTTCAACAGCTTCGGCTATTCTGTCGGTTCCGCTTTTGTGCTTGTCTGAGGTCATAATTGCCTTACCGCCAAATCCGACTACAGCATTATATATTCTCTCGTCGTCGGTAGCAACATATACTTCGTCAAGCACACTGCTTACTTGCTCATAAACTCTCTCGATCACCATTTTTCCGCCAAGCGTGGCTAATGGTTTGCCCGGAAAACGCGATGACGCATAACGGGCAGGAATAACAGCTATAAATTTCATGCTGCAAAATTACTATTTTTAATTGATATTTAATCCATTGGCGTATTTAAAAAAATGATTTATTTATAAGTTGACTAAACTTTCGCAAGTTTTATTCTCTTTAGGTTTCAAAGACCTTAAGTTCACTTCGCTTTAAGGTTATTCAAGGTAATTACACATACATTATGTATCATAATATGCCAGCTTCATCGCACTTAAAATAATTTGCACTAACTCAATTTGAACTAATGATATTACCTGCCACTTTGTCAAACTGTTCACATTGTAAATATCGTATGTGATTTTACACGCTTTTGTCAAAATATTTCATAATAGTGGTGGTTATTGCTACATTATATATTTATACGCATAAATTACAATGAACTTTTCTAAAAAATGCTAATGCTTTTTGCCGTATTATATTTTTTTCGTACTTTTGGCAAATAATTAAGATAGAAAAAATGAAAATCAATAGAAATATAATCGCTGCTTTTTTGTTAATGTCAACACAAGTCGTAATGGCTCAGAAGATTACACTTGGTTCATGCATCACAAAAGATAAAGGACAATATAATGGTGAGATGGTTGCTGGTAAGCCACATGGTAAAGGTCGTGCGGTATATCCAAATGGCGACATTTATGAAGGAGAATATGCCAAAGGAATGCGCAACGGTCAAGGTGTCTACTCTTTTTCTGATGGAGAAAAATATGAGGGTACGTGGCTAAACGATCAGCAGCACGGCAAGGGGACATACTATTTTTCTAACAATAACCGCTATGAGGGACTTTGGTATCGCGACTACCAGCAAGGACACGGCATAATGTATTACTATAATGGCGATGTCTACGATGGCGAATGGGTAAAAGACATGCGGGAAGGAAAAGGCCGCTATACTTTCAAGAGCGGTGCTTATTATAGCGGAAAGTGGAAAGGTGACATGAAAAACGGCGAGGGTACTTTCGACTGGGGCGATGGTTCTTCCTATTCTGGTATGTGGGTTAACAATCAGCGTTCAGGCAAAGGTACATTCAAGTATGCTGATGGCGATGTATATATAGGTGAATGGAAAGAAGACAACCAGAATGGTAAAGGTATATATAAGTTCCAGAATGGCGACGTTTACGAAGGTAACTATGTTGACGGTGAACGTACCGGAGATGGCATTTTCACTTATGCCAACGGCGATAAATATACAGGTAGATTTCTCAATGGAGATAAATCTGGCGTAGGAACTTATGTGTGGAAAAATGGAGATACTTATGTTGGCGATTGGAAAAACGACCAGCAAAATGGTCATGGTAAATTGACAACAAAGGGGGGCGATGTCTACGAAGGTCAGTTTAAAAAAGGAAATGTTGAAGGAGAAGTCATAATCCATTTCCATGACGGAAGTCGTTTCAAAGGAGTCTATCGCAACGGAAAGCGTAATGGCGGTGCTATAGAGGAGACAAAAGACGGAAAACGTTTTGAGGGTTACTATATTGATGATAAACGCGATGGTAATTTTGTAGAAAAAGACCGTGATGGTAGGATTACTGCTCATGGCAGATATGAGAATGGAAGGCGAATTGAAGAATAGTTACTTATGGTGACTATTCTTTCTTGTTTCTATATTTATTAAAGTCGTTCTTCGGAAATGCAGCAAACAGATACATCCAATATCGGAATAGTTAGTCGAGACATGTGGCTTAAGCCTTATGAAGCAATTATAAGGAAGCGACATGACAAAGCTCAGACCAAAATGCAGTTGTTGACTGGCAATGGCAAATTTTCGTTATCTGAATTTGCAAACGGTTATCGTTATTTTGGTTTGCAGCATAACGATGACGGATGGACTTTCAGAGAGTGGGCTCCAAATGCTACAGCAATATATCTTGTTGGCGATTTCAATGACTGGCAAGAGTCTGAGCGGTATCGTCTGAAAAGAATTGGTATTTCTGGTTATTGGGAAATTGAATTACCGTCAGAAACACTTAAACATGGTCAGCATTACAAGATAAATGTTTATTGGAATGGTGGACAAGGAGAGCGCATTCCTGCATGGGCAACTCGTGTAGTTCAAGATGAAACAACCCGTCTTTTCTCTGCACAGGTTTGGTCTCCTCATGAAAAATATTCGTGGAAAATAAAGAATTTCCAACCTCGTCGCAGCCCGCTTCTCATTTATGAGTGCCATATAGGAATGGGTCAAGATGGTGAAAGGGTAGGAACATATAATGAGTTTCGTGAAAATGTTTTGCCTAGAATTGTAAGTGCTGGATATAATTGTATTCAGCTAATGGCTATTCAGGAGCATCCTTACTATGGGTCTTTTGGTTATCATGTCAGTTCTTTCTTTGCTCCTTCAAGTCGTTTTGGTACTCCCGAGGAGCTTAAAATGCTGATAGACGAGGCTCATTCTAAAGGTTTAGCTGTGATAATGGATATTGTTCATTCTCATGCTGTTAAGAATGAAGATGAAGGATTGGGCAATTTCTGTGGCGACAATAGCCAGTATTTCTGCAAGGGAAGTCGCCGACAACATCCTGCATGGGACTCTCTTTGCTTCGATTATGGTAAAGATGAAGTCATCCATTTTCTCCTTTCTAATTGCAAATACTGGTTAGAAGAATTTCATTTTGACGGATTTCGCTTCGATGGAGTTACCTCAATGCTTTATTTTAGTCATGGTTTAGGTGAGGCTTTTGTCAATTACGATGACTATTTTAATGGCAAGCAAGACGAAGATGCTATTTGTTATTTAACATTAGCCAATATGCTTATTCACCAGATAAACCCAAAAGCTTTTACTATTGCCGAAGAGGTTAGCGGAATGCCAGGATTGGCTGCAAAGGTAGAAGATGGCGGCTATGGTTTCGATTATCGTATGGCGATGAATATACCAGACTATTGGATAAAGCTCATAAAGGAGACTCCAGACGAGCAATGGAAACCTTCTTCGCTGTTTTGGGAACTTTGTAATAGACGTAAAGATGAACGAACTATCTCTTATTGCGAAAGTCACGATCAGGCTCTGGTAGGCGATAAGACGATCATTTTCCGTCTTGTTGATTCTGATATGTATTGGCATTTCAAGATTGGCGATGAAAATGAAACGGCGCGTAGGGGAATTGCTTTGCACAAGATGATTCGTCTTGCAACCTTATCAACTATAAATGGTGGCTATCTCAATTTCATGGGTAATGAATTTGGGCATCCAGAATGGATTGATTTTCCGCGTGAGGGCAATGGCTGGAGCCATAAATATGCTCGCCGCCAATGGCATCTTGCCGATGATGACGACCTCTGTTATAAGTGGCTTGCGCTCTTTGATGCAGAAATGTTGCGAGTGGTTAAAATGCAGAAAAATTTTATTCGAACTGCTGTTAATGAGATATGGCATGATGATTCCGACCAGATTCTGGCGTTTAGTCGTGCAAACATGGTTTTCATTTTCAATTTCTCTCCATCAAAATCGTATACTGATTATGGCTTTTTGGTAAAGGAAGGGGCATACGAAGTGGTGCTAAATACTGACAATAAAGCTTTTGGTGGTAATGGTTTTGCAGATGACAGCGTGACACATTTCACTATTCATGACGAATTATATGCACATCAGAACAAAGGATGGTTGAAAATGTATATTCCAGCCCGTTCAGCAGTTGTGCTTAGAAAGAAAGATGGTTGATGAAAATTAGCATAAGTTTCCTTTCTTTTCGATATGGTTTTATGCGTTTAATCATCGTTTCGGATATATTTAAAATAAAAAAGTAAACTTGAAGTTGTAAATGTTTGGCGATAATAATAAAACTACATCACATTATATATATATGCGTACTATTTGCGCAATAGTGTTTGTTACATTCACTTTCTCTTATTTGTTTTTCTATCAGTCTGATGTCTTGACATTGACACAGCATATACTTTCAGGCGGGAAAACTCATTATCAGCCACTTATCGGTTCGTTGCTGATTACATTATTATTGTTTCTCGTTCAGCTGGGAGTATATTTTCTAACCAGAATAAGATTGCGTTTCCACGCCCTTACTTATTTTCCGTCATTGCTTTTATTGGCTGTCCTCACAAATATTGAGCCTGAGATTATACAGAATAAAACATATATTCATTGGTTTTGGGCAGCTCCTTTGCTTCTGATAATATATGTTTTTGCAGTTTTTTTAGTAAAACAGTATCAGCAGATTGAAACATTCGAACCAAAGGTTAGTTTTGCAATAAAGTTGTTGTGGATAAATTTATTGCAGTTGTTTTTTATGTTCCTATTTGTTGGACTTGTGGGTAGCAATAATGATATACTTCATTATCGGCTTAAGATGGAAACAAGCATTCTTCGCTCTGATTACGAAACAGCGCTCAATGTCGGGAAAAAATCGCTTAATAGTGATAGTAGCCTGACGATGCTTCGTGCTTTTTGTTTGTCGCAGAAACATAAACTTGGCGAAGATTTCTTTACCTATCCGATAGTTGGTGGAAGCGAATCTTTGTTGCCTGGCAATGATAATGTAAAGACATATTTATTTCCTTCTGATTCAATCATAAAATTATCGAAACGTAAGTCTGTATATTATGATTATAAACTTGTTAAGTTGCTGCTGGATAGGAATTTGTCTTTGTTTGTTAAAGAGTTGGGAAAGTATTATAAAATAGACTATAGATTACCTGTTCATTATAAAGAGGCACTTACCTTATATGCTGAAAAATATCCAAGCGAAAAAGCTATTTTTCAAGATGAAGCCATGAAGGCAGACTATTTGGACTTTGACAAAATGAAACATAGTCATACCGACAAAATGGCTCGGATGTCTGAATTGCGTGATGTTTACGGCACGACCTATTGGTTCTATTATTTCTATGGTGTTTAGATTTTGTAGCTGATTACTCTTAAAGGGATTCTTTCAGGATGCTATTAAGAAGAAATGTTGCATTCTGGTTCTTTGCTGCACCTCTTGTGATTTTATATGTATAAGTAACTTTGTCAGAAAGGCCTATTTCAAAACAATAGTTCAAAAAACGTTCAGGATGCTCCTGTTCCATCTTTGATAGTTCTAAGTCGTGAGTTGCAACAACTCCTGTAACAGGCAAAGAGGAAACTGATTTGAGGAATAGTCGAGAGCCATTAAGTTTGTCAAGTGAATTTGTACCTTTCAGTATTTCGTCAAGAATTATCAGTGTATTTTTATTTTTCTTGCATGCTTCTATAAGTTGTTTCAGTCGTAATAGCTCTGCATTGAAGTAGGATATGCCATGAGAAAGGTCGTCGGTAGTTCTCATGCTGCTGAACAATGAGAATACAGATACTTTTAGTTCATCAGCAAAAACGGGTATGCCAGACATCGCTAATATGTAGTTTATGCCTATGGAGCGCAGGAATGTGCTTTTTCCCGCCATGTTAGCACCTGTTATTATGTAGTATTTTCTGTTGTCTATATTGAAGTCGTTGCCAACTGCTTTATCGCCAAGAAACGGATGGCGTAACGATTTTGCCTGATATATTACATCTTTATTTTCCACTATCTCGGCATCAACAGCCTGTGGCTCATTAAATCTGAATGTAGCCATTGATACTAACGCATCAAATTTGCTCACTGCATCAATCCATTCTTCAATCCTAAACATGTATTTTTCTTGCCAGTGAAGAAAACGTCTGACAATGAAGAAGTCGTACAGTAAGAATGTATTGAATAGCAAAATGCCAAGTATGTTTGCTCTTCTGTCAATACTGTCGAGTAGCGTTTTTAATTCATTGAATGCTAATTCTGCATTTGCATCATTAGAAGTCAAGGTGCTGATGATGTTTTTATTGCCTTTGCTCTCAAGTTTAGAATTTGCGATTATACTTATCTGAGATATGTAGTTTTTCAGTTGTTTATGTATTACTCCAACGGCTTTTGACATCTTCTTAATAGGATTAAGGCATAGAGAGTAGACTATAAAAAACTGTATTGAGCCCCAGACAATCGGCAGATTGCTGCTTGTAATACCTAATATGGAAGTGATAATAGTTCCCAAAAAGCAAATTATTGCCAATAGCGCAATGGCAAGTGATATTCTTGATTTAGGAAATGACGGTATATCTATGTCTCTTATATGATTTAGTTTATCGAGTATCTCTTTGGTATCTATTGTTTCTTTCTGACCTAATGACAGATAGTGTGCTCGCAAGTTCTCTCTATCTGCCAATTCTTTTATGGCATCTCTGTTTTCTGTAATTGCCTGAATGTTTGCTGGTTTTATATCAGATAGGATGTTGGCAAGACAGTCACTTCCGCCAGATGTAATCGTTCTGTTTATTCTATTGAATAAAGACAACTTCCCAAATATGTCAAGGTCGAATGTAAAATCGTGTTGCGAATCAATATATTTCTCTCCATCTTGAAATGGAGAATAGTCTCCATTCAGGTAGGAAACTTCTTTTTCATAGACAATTTTCAGATTAACTTTTTCTTCAATTCTTCTTTCTGTCTGTTTGTCTTTTTGTCTGACGGCAATGTAAGAGATAATGCTTATAGCAGAAATTGCTAAAAATATATTTCCGCCATGCCACAAATAATATATAAGTATGGTACCTGCTGCTGTAATAAACGTCGCCAGCTCAAGTGTGATAAAAAGTTTATTGTACCTTTTCAGCCTTGAAATTTCAGATTTAAGTATTTGGATTTGTTGCAGATAAAACTCCTTTATTTCCTCTTTGTTGCGCATGATTTTGTTTCTTTATTTGATTTAAGTTTTATATATAAAAAGACAAAGAAAGTTCCCTCCCCGATACTATTTCTTTATTCTGCTTTGGTTGCGTGCGGCGAAGTCCTTCCACCCATGGTAACTAACGTCAGATTCTGGCTTGCCCATCTGCATGAAATGGCAGTAGGCTGCGCCTAAAGCATCGGTGGCATCCATAAATCTCGGCATCTCTTCTTCTTTAAGGTGGAGTAGTCGTTGCAGCATTCCCGCAACTTGCTCCTTCGATGCTTGCCCTTGCCCCGTAATAGCCATTTTTATCTTTAGCGGAGCATATTCATGTATTGGGATGCTATGGTGTATGGCTGCTGCTATTGCTACGCCCTGCGCACGACCAAGCTTTAGCATAGATTGTACGTTTTTGCCAAAAAAAGGAGCTTCGATAGCCATTTCGTCGGGCAGAAACTCGTCGATAATTCCTGTAACACGTTCAAAAATCTTGCCCAGTCTTAAATAAGTGTCGCCGACTTTTCGCATATCAATGACGCCCATCGCCACCATTTCCGCCTTGTTGCCGACAATGCGTATTATTCCATATCCCATTACATTCGTGCCAGGGTCTATGCCAAGAATTATCTTTTCCGCCTTATTCATCTTGTGAAGTTGACTGTTTTATCTTTCAAGGAAGGGGTTGGTCTGCAGTTCTATTCCTATTGTCGTTTCACTGCCGTGTCCTGGTTTCACCATAGTTTCGTCAGGTAGTTGAGCCAGGGTTCTCAGACTTTGAATAATCTGCATCATGTTTCCGCCTTGCAGGTCGGTTCTGCCTATTGACTGTTGAAACAGGGTGTCGCCTGTAAAAACTACATTCTCCTCTTTGCAATAGAAGCAAACCGAACCGCGAGAGTGTCCTGGAGTTGGCATGACTTTCAGTTTGTGGCTGCCAAAGTATACCGTTCCGTTTTCTTCGAGAATTGTTCCTGCTTTTGGCAGCTCAAAATTAAGCTGCATGCCATAGAACGAGGCTGCCTGCTCATTATATTGGTTCAGCATCTCGGCATCGTCGGCAGCAATCTCTGGTCTTAGTCCGAATTGCTCAAAAATGGTATTGTTACCGAAGTTATGGTCAAGATGTCCGTGAGTTGCCAGCAAGTGGACAGGTTTTAGGTCTTTGTGGGCTATATAATTACATATTTCGTCTCGCTCGTTTTGATAGAATGCTCCGCAGTCGATTATGACACACTCTTTTGTCTCATCGCTGACAACATAGCAGTTCTCTTCGAGCATATTGCATATAAACCTCTTAATCTCTATCATTTCTATGCTTTTTATTATTGTTGTTGATTATTGATTGAAGCATCCTGCTTTAAGGATGCCGACACGGTATATAATAATAGCCATGTCTGGCAGATGCAAGGTCTCCCCCATGTTACAATGGAAGGTAGAGTATGTTTTTCTCAGCAAACCACTCTTCGTCAATCATCGTTGCTATTGGTGTAACTTCAATTATTTTCCTGAAAGGCTTTATTTCTTCGTTTATGTTTCCACCCTTCAGGCATATAATGCCGTTTGGCAGTGCATTTATTTGCTTGTGTGATATGTTTTTCTTCACAATCTTCACTAAGTCGGGCAGGGGCATGACGGCTCTGCTGACAACATAGTCGTATCTGCCTTTCTCGTCCTCGCCTCTCAGGTGGACAGCCTCAACGTTTTTCAGACCTATGGCATTGGCTATCTCCGTTGCTACCTTTATTTTCTTGCCTGTGCCGTCAATCAGTCGGAATCTGCACTCTGGGAATAATATAGCCAGAGGAATGCCTGGAAATCCTCCACCAGTCCCGAAGTCGAGTATGCTTGTGTCTGGCTTGAATCTTGTGAATAGTCCAATCGACAGAGAGTGCAGCACGTGGTGAAGATAAAGATTATCAATATCTTTTCGGGAAATAACATTTATTTTCTCGTTCCACTCATGATATAAACCGTAGAGCTGCTCCAGCTGGGCAGTCTGCTCATTTGTCAGATTTGGGAAATATTTTTTTATCAGTTCCATTTCTTCATTATTTTTTTCAGGTCAGAGTAGTCAATCCTCACCACAATCTCGCCTTTATCGCGGTCGGCTATCTCACCTTTTATATAGATAAACTCAATGTTGTCGTCGTTTATGACGAAGTTATGAGAAGCATAGACGCTCCCGTTTGCAAAATATCCCTTGTCCAACAATTCGTCTTCATCGTCAGAGTCGGTCATGTCGCAAAGCTCTTCTACAATCAGCTCTTTAAGCTTTCGTTCAGCCCCTGGAACGAAGACGTCTTGCAGAGTCATTATGTGACCTGTTGAGGCAAGAATGTTTTTTGCAATAGTATATCTGGTTTCAGCCGACCCCATTTTGTTGTCAATGTCTGCGTAGTAGCAGATTATGCCATTCCTGCCCATTTCCACCCTCGTGTGCAGAATATAGGCAAGATCGGCCTGCTCCGTCGTTTTGTCGTCGCGATATATTGCCGCATAGAAGTTGCGGTAGTCCTCAATATATCTGTTTATGAACGAGTCTGCTGCCTGCTTCGTAGACAGCTTCATACCCGAAAGCGAGAGATAGTCTGGCGACAGGATGCCGCAGCGCATCAGCGAGTCGTTTATCTTGTCTGCATTGTTGCCGACGGCATAGCACAGGTGAAGGCTTATCCTGCACGACGGGCTGCTGGGGTCGTCGGTGAGGTGTGCAACAGTGTCAATCACCAGACTGTCGAAACCAACTCCCTCAATAGCAATGTCGCTGCCGTCTGACTTGCAATTAGTCATTGAAAACAATGTAATCGTAATTATGAAAACATATATAATCGTTTTTTTCATTTCTTCTTCTTATGTTTTTTTATAATATTCGTTTTTTTTGAAACAGCCAGATAATTTCTGCCCAGCTTGCTTGAATTGTGCCGAGTGCAGCATTTGATTATGCAAAATTACACTTTTTTCCTGAAAACACGAAAGAGCCAATGATAATCTTAGTCTTTATTTGCAATTCTCCTGCCAAGACAAGTTCGCCCTGCCGTCGGCTTTTTTGTTCCCGTTCCCGTTCCCGTTAAAGTTCTTACAATCTGAAAGCAGTTTTTCGTTATATGTCTTTGCTGAGCGAAAAACTTGCAATTTTCAGAGGCTAGTTGGGTAAAAAATTGATTAACTAAACCCGCCCATAACTTAAAATTTTACGACTGAGAAAAATAAAGTTGCAAAATATGCGAGTATTTTGCGCTTTCTTGCCGTTTTTAGTAAATCGTTCAATATCAAGACATTATAGGTTTCGTCTCAAAACTCATAAGTGTTAAAAAAGTCAAAGGGCATCTTTCGCAGTGTGAAAGGGCACCTTTGGCACTGCAATATGCCACATATCGCAGTGCGATATGCCACGTTTCGCATCGCGAAAGGACACCTTTCACTTTTTCGTTCCTTGTGCTTGTTTACATAGTTTAAGCCGATTGATTAACAATTAAACACATTTTTGCATTTCACTGCGTGCTAAGCAGAAAATCCTTCTCTAGAATGAAAATTCCGTTTGTCAAGATTTTTTACTTTTTTCGTCAAAATATCAGACTGATTTTTGGAAGTTACAGTTTGTAAGTTTACTTATGCGCAGAGGTCCCCTCCCTTGTTGAGCAAAGCTTGCTTTAGCTCTGCCATGACAATGAGTAAATGCATTTAATAAGAATTTGCTGTTTATGTGCAAGGGCGTGTGAATTTAGAGCATAGTTCATAGATTTTCAGTTTACAAGTAAACGAGTTGACGAGTTATTACGTTAATCATTAATCTTTAATCCTTTAATCCAATCATAAAATCTTTTCTAGAATCAGAATTCGGTTTGTCAAGATATTTTACTTTTTCCGTCAGAAAATTTTTGTGGTGATTTTGGGAGTTACAAACGGGGGAAGGCTGAAAGATTTGCTAGACAGAATGTGATTTTAGGAATAAAAGTATGCCAATTAAAGAAAAATGATTAATTTTGCAGCTTAAAGACAATGTGAAAGCAGACGCATTTTTTTAGCTAAGGCTTGTAGAATAGTTTTTAACTCGTCAAAAAAAACTTGCAAAAAACTAAGGATATGGAAATATTACAATCGGAATATACAAAAAGCAGTGAACGGCTAAGCCAGTGCCCGACGGACTCAAGGCTGGAGTTTGCATTCATCGGCAGGTCGAATGTCGGCAAATCGAGTCTGATAAACATGCTGTGCAACCACAAGGGTCTGGCTAAGACCTCTTCTACTCCAGGAAAGACTCTGATGATAAACCATTTCATAATAAACAGGGACTGGTATCTTGTAGACCTTCCAGGATATGGTTTTGCAAAACGCTCCAAGACGATGAAGCAGAAGATTGAAAGGATGATTTCGTCTTACATTCTCCAGCGCAGGGAGCTTGCAAGCGTGTTTGTGCTGATTGACATACGCCACGAGCCTCAGGCTGTCGACATAGAGTTTATCGACTGGCTGGGGCGGAGCTGCATACCTTTCTCTCTTGTATTTACCAAGGCAGACAAGCTTTCTGCGGCAAAGGCGCAGGCTAATGTAAGCCTCTACATGGAGAAGCTTGAGGAGTCTTGGGAGGTGTTGCCTCCTTATTTCATAACGAGCAGCAATGACAAACGGGGAAGACAGGAGGTGCTTGACTATATAGAAGAGGTGATTGACGAAATTAAAAAAATGGACGGGAAATAACGACGGTGTGTGCCGCACGATGGGTGTGTGGTGTGCAGAAAAAACAGGTTATTAAGAAAAAACAGGCATAGACAAAGTGGTATCTCCGTTTCTTGACGTACAGGATCTTTCGAAATCATTCGGCGACGAATGGTTGTTTTCAGACATTTCGTTTTCTATCGCACAGGGTCAGCGCGTAGGACTGATAGCAAAAAACGGAACGGGAAAGTCTACGCTGCTGTCAATATTAAGTGGCAGGGAAAGCTACGACGGCGGCAAGATTGTTTTCCGTCGCGACCTTAAGGTGGGATATCTTGAGCAGACTCCACGCTTCAATGATGATGATACTGTTCTCGATGCTTGCTTCAGTCATAACGGAGAGGAGGAGAAGGTGCTCAGGGCAAAGCAGATTCTGACACAACTTAAAATCGGAAACCTTGACAGGAAGATTGGCACGCTGAGCGGCGGTCAGCAGAAAAGAGTTGCTCTGGCTAATGTCCTGATAAACGAGCCAGACATGCTGATACTCGACGAGCCTACCAACCATCTTGACCTTGAGATGATAGAGTGGTTGGAGAGGTATCTGTCGAGAGGCAGCAAGACCCTTCTGATGGTTACACACGACCGCTTTTTTCTTGACCGAGTTTGCAATGTTATATTAGAGTTAGACGGAAGACAGATATACCAGTATAGAGGTAATTATGCGTATTATCTTGAAAAGCGGCAGGAGAGAATAGAGGCTGCGAGGGCTGAGGCAGCAAGGGCTAATAATCTTTATCGGAAAGAGCTGGAATGGATGAGGCGTATGCCACAGGCGAGGGGGCATAAGGCTAAATACCGAGAGGATGCTTTCTATGAACTTGAAAAAAGGGCAAAACAGCGCATCGAAGAACGGCAGATGAGGCTTAAGTCGAGCAATGTGTATATCGGAAGCAAGATTTTTGAATGCCAATACGTTTCAAAGGCTTTTGACGATACTGTTATCCTGAAGGATTTCTACTATAATTTTGCTCGTTTTGAGAAGATGGGTATTGTTGGAAATAACGGTACTGGTAAGTCAACCTTCATAAAGATGCTGCTCGGTGTGGTTTCTCCAGATGAAGGAAAATTCGATATAGGCAAGACTGTCAGGTTTGGCTATTTCTCGCAAGAGGGACTCAAGTTTGACGAGCAGCAGAAAGTTATTGACGTAATAACCGACATTGCTGATTATATTGATATCGGGTCAGGGCGTCATCTTTCAGCATCCCAATTCCTGCAGTATTTCCTTTTCACTCCAGAGCAGCAGCACAATTATGTATATAAGTTAAGTGGCGGAGAAAGGCGCAAGTTGTATCTTTGCTCTGTACTTATGAGAAATCCAAACTTCCTGGTGCTTGATGAGCCGACAAACGATTTAGACATTCAGACACTACAGGTGCTGGAAGAATATCTAAGCGATTTTCCTGGTTGTGTTATCATTGTCAGTCACGACCGTTATTTCATGGATAAGGTTGTAGACCACCTTCTTGTATTCAACGGGAATGGTCAGGTGCAGGATTTCCCAGGAAACTATACGCAATACCGCCAGTGGAAGGATGACTACGGTGATGATCATAACAAGAGACAAGGCGAGGCTGGGACTAAGAATGGAACTAGCAATAAAAAAGAAGAAACACAGAATGATAATATAAATAAGGTAGAGTCAAAAAAACATAAGCTCACTTACAAAGAAAAAACAGAATTTGAACGGCTAGAGAAAGAAATAGAAAACTTAGAAGCAGAAAAATGCGAAATAGAGCAAGCTCTTTCGTCGGGAGCTATCAGTGTGGAAGAAATAACAAAACTCTCGAAGAGGCTGCCCGTAGTTACAGAACTGTTGGATGATAAGACTATGCGATGGTTGGAGCTAAGTGAATATGCCTCTTGATAACCGTTAAAGAATTTAAAATGAAATAAATAATTTAAGATAACTTATCTTCTATTTCATTTTTTATATTTATCTTTGCACCGCATTTTTACGAAGAAAAGAGTTTTCATCCAGAAAATTCATTTAATTTCTCAATACTTTTTTATTTTCCTTTTATGTATTACAAAGACGATTTAATGTCTAAGGACATCAACCAGTTGATAGATATTGCCGAAGAATTGGGTGCAGAGCACAAAAAAGATGATTCTGAGGAAACACTTATATATGCTATTCTTGAGAAGCAGGCAGAAGTGGAAGCAACAAAAAATGTTGCAGTTCCTAAGCGCAAGCGCTCACGCATTATCAAGAAAGACACTGACAAGGTATATACTGTCAACGGAAAAGAAGGTGAGAACTTAGACACAAAAAAGAATAAAAAACAATCAGCAACAGAAGCTGTGCCGCTTTTCAAAACCGATGGCGTTAGCGATGAAGTTAAGGAAGCACCAAAGAAACGCGCACGCAAGACGAAGAAAGACGCAGAAGAAACGATTGAAGTTGCAATGGCTGAGAGTGTTGCTACTGAAGCAATAGACAAGGGTGAAGTGGGTGAACCTGTTGCAAATTTGCATAATGAAATGCCAGTTGAAGAAGAACAAGCCATAGAGAATCCAGAAAAGACAGTCTCTGATTTTGTTGTCCCAGAAGAAGTTTACAACGCAAATACTGCAGACAGTTCTATAGACTCCCAGGAGATAATGGCTAAGTTGCAAGAAAAAGTTGAAGCGCACAATGCTTCTTTTGATGAGGAGTCTGCAGAAGGTTCTTCAGACGAGCAGGCAGAAGTTAGCGGAGTTTGGGAAGGAGATCCAAATGACGGAACAGATTTTATTGTAGTTGTTGACTTACCTATTGAAGACCAAGGTGCACTTCCAACGTACGATATGTTTGACAATCCCACACAGGTAGCCAACATGAAGGCACCAATGGCGAATATCATGCCTCAGTCTGCTGTAAATAATGTTGACAGATATGATTTCACCGATATCGTAAGTGCTAATGGCGTTCTTGAAATAATGCCAGATGGATATGGCTTTCTTCGTTCAAGCGACTACAACTATCTTTCTTCACCTGACGATGTTTATGTTTCAGGAACGCAGATTAAGAAATATGGACTGAAGACTGGCGATGTGGTTGAATGTCATGTAAGACCACCACACGATGGAGAGAAGTATTTCCCGCTTACAAGTATTGACAAGATAAATGGAAGGGAACCGAATGAAGTTCGTGACCGCATCCCTTTTGAGCATCTGACTCCACTCTTCCCAGAAGAGAAGTTCACGCTTTGCGGTGAACCTAAGACAACCAATCTTTCCACAAGAATTGTAGACTTGTTCTCGCCGATTGGTAAAGGTCAGCGCGCATTGATTGTGGCCCAACCAAAAACGGGTAAGACAATCCTGATGAAGGATATTGCTAATGCCATAGCAGCAAATCACCCAGAGGCATATCTTATGATGCTATTGATTGATGAACGGCCTGAGGAAGTAACTGATATGGCTCGTACCGTAAATGCTGAAGTTATTGCTTCAACCTTTGATGAACCTGCCGAGAGACATGTGAAGATTGCTGGAATTGTTCTTGAAAAGGCTAAACGCATGGTTGAGTGTGGACATGATGTCGTTATCTTCCTTGATTCAATAACTCGTTTGGCAAGAGCTTATAACACAGTTAGCCCTGCTTCAGGAAAAGTTTTGACTGGTGGTGTTGATGCAAATGCTTTGCAAAAGCCAAAGCGATTCTTCGGTGCGGCTCGCAATATAGAAGGTGGTGGATCGCTGACAATTATTGCTACTGCTTTGATTGACACAGGCAGTAAGATGGATGAAGTTATATTTGAAGAATTTAAGGGTACAGGTAACATGGAGTTGCAGCTTGATCGTTCTCTTTCTAACAAGCGAATATTCCCAGCTGTAAACTTGGTCGCTTCAAGTACGCGTAGAGATGAGTTGCTGCAAGATAGCACAACGCTGAACAGAATGTGGATTCTGCGTAACTATATCGCTGACATGAATCCGATAGAGGCAATGAATACAATTCACAATCAGATGCAGCGAACACAAGACAATGAGGAGTTCCTGCTCACAATGAATTCGTAAAAAGTATCTTCTTATAATAATTATGGCGTATAGACATAGTTGATAGTGTTATCATAGTCTATACGCCTTTTTTGTATTCAAGTGTTTGTTGAATGCTTATTCGTATATAATCTTTATAATGTGCTTTGTCTTGTCTGTTATGCGGATGCGATTGTCAATTCGCTCATCTACTAACCATACTATTTTATCTTCATTATCAGTAACAACCAGTTGGGATTCTTTCTGGAATAGATTCCTTTTTTTGTCTGTAAGGTAATCGCTTACCAGTTTACTCTGCTTCATTCCGAATGGAATAAATCTATCCCCTTGACAGGTTCTTCTTACTGTGAGTGGAAATTCAATAGCGTCAGCATCTGCAAAGCATATATTTGAGGATTTTGGTATACTTTTGTTTTTATCAAGATCTTCAAATGATATTGTAAGGGTTTTATTCTCAGCTATATTATATGTTCCCGTAGAATTAATAATTATTGGCTGCGTAATATAATCCGTTTTTTTTCTAATAATTATCTGGTTTCTGTCTATAAGTAAGTCGTGAGAATAAGAGGAAAATACTTTTCCTGTTTGTGGTGATCTTATATATGAGTAGATATTTTCAATCTGAGCCGATGAAAAATCATATTCTTTAATTAGCAGATAGAGAAAATATTCATTAATAATGTCTGCTATGTTGAATGAAACAAATGAATCTTTTTGCCTTACTATTTTGTTGCGCTGTTCTTCAATATAGATATTTATTAGTTGTTCTGCATCAACCATCCGCTTTGCAGTTCTCTGCATATTTAAGATAGACGCATTATTTATCTTCTCTAATTGTGGTATGACATTGATTCTAAGTCTGTTTCTGTTTATTTCATCATCGAAGTTTGTAATGTCTTGCTTGAAATCCTGATGCTGCGAGATAAGAAAATCCTCTATTTCATTACGAGTAACGCATAGCAATGGTCTGATAATATTATCTCTATGTGGAAGTATGCCTTGAAGCCCTTTTATTCCACTTCCCCTAACAAGGTTTAAAAGCATTGTTTCTGCAACATCGTTAATATGGTGGGCAACGCAGATGCCTTCTGCATTTCTTTCTATTGCAAGTGTATTGAAATAGTTATAGCGCAACTCCCTCGCTGCCATTTCAATACTGATTTTGTGTGATGATGAGTACTCTTTTGTGTTAAAATGTTTTATATGCAGAGTAATACACAGTCGTTCACATAATGTCTTGCAGAAATCTTCATCGCCATTAGAGTCATTGCCGCGTAGATGGAAGTTGCAATGTACAGCTTCAATATTGTAACCAAGCTGATGAAGTATAAGAAGCAGACTTACGCTATCAGCCCCTCCAGATAATGCAACAATATATTTCCTGCTATTATCTAAAAGGTTATTTTGTTTAATAAACGATGCTACTTTGTTAATTAAGCAATTATTCGACATAAAGGACAAGTCCCTTTAGATATTCTCCTTCGGGATGATAGATGTTAATAGGGTGGTCGGCTGGCTGATGCAGCTGATGCAATATGCGTACTTTTCTGCCAGCTTGTGCTGCTGCCGTAAACACTGCATTGCGGAAGTTGTCTTTAGTTACAACTTGACTGCAACTGAATGTAAAGAGTATACCTCCTTTGTCTATATGCTCAAAAGCTTTCATGTTCAGTCGCGTATATCCTTTTAAGGCATTGCGTAGTGCTGAACGGTGCTTCGCAAAAGCTGGAGGGTCTAAGATAATCAAATTATAATTTGTTGGGGTATTGTCTAAAAACTTGAATGCATCTTCGCAGAAAGCCTGATGGCGATTGTCATCAGGAAAATTAAGTGACACATTCTTGTTTGTAAGTTCAATGGCTTTTTCACTGCTGTCAACTGAATGTACAAGTTTTGCCTCGCCTCTCATAGCATAAAAAGAGAATCCTCCCGTATAGCAAAACATATTCAGTACATTTCTGTCTTTTGCATATTGCTCAAGTAGACTCCTGTTCTCTCTCTGGTCGATAAAGAAACCTGTCTTTTGACCTTTTAGCCAGTCTACATGAAATTTTAGCCCGTTCTCTAAAGAATAGTTGTCGTTACTTCCGCCAATAATAAAACCATTTTCCTGTCCCAAGTCTGCCTTGAATGGCAGAGTTGTCTCACTTTTGTAAAAGACATTCTCAATTCTGCCTTGCATAACTTCAATGAGTGTTTTGGCTATAGTATTGCGTTGTAAATGCATTCCTACACTGTGAGCCTGCATTACCGCAGTCTTTCCATAACAGTCAATTACTAATCCAGGCAGATTGTCGCCTTCTCCATGAACAAGACGGTATGTAGAATTATTTGGCTTGTCAGCAATTCCTATTGCTAAACGAGCTTTGAATGCTTCAGTTAGTCGTGATTTCCAAAAGTCATCATCAATACTTATATTTTCAAAAGAAAGGACTCTGACAGCAATGGAACCAATCTGATAGTGACCTATGGCGATAAAGTCGCCATCTGCTTTTAAAACTTCCACTATGTCTCCTTCGTTGACATTGTCAAGGTGGTGTATTGCGCCAGAGAAAACCCATGGATGGTAGCGTTTTAAGCTTTCTTCTTTACCTCTCTTTAGATATACTTTCGGATAATTCATTATTGTCTGTTTCTTCTTTAATTAGTTGGTAATCACCAGTTTCTGATAATCGTTTAAATTCTTTGTATATATTTATGCAAGCCCAAGCATCTGTCGCTGCGTATAGCTTTTGGCTTTCAGTCAAAATGTCTGCTTCCCAATTAGAAAGTTGTTGCCCCTTAGTGATGCGCTTATGGAATAGGTTTGCATAAAGTTTTTGCAAACTTTTGTCTTCAATACCTATGTTGTTTATGCAATTTTGTAAATCAATAAAACTTCCTGGTTCAAATTCCCAGTTCTTGTGAAGTAGTCTTAAATCGTCATTTAGCGAAACTCCAACCTTAACAACATCTTTATTTTCGAGCAGCCTGATAATGGAATCAGTCATTCCTGTTATATTGAGTCTGAAAAGGAAACAAACCTCAGGTGTAGATACTTGTAGTAAGGCAACATTGTTTTGTTTTCCTTTTTTAAACGAAGGGCGAGTTTCTGTATCAATTCCAAGTAGAGGCTGTGATAAAAGGAAACTGACAGCCTTGTCAGCTTCTTGCGCATTTAAAACAACAACTATGCGTCCTGAAAACTTTACAATTGGATACTTGCTTATCCAATTCTTGTTGATGTGATTATATATTATTTTTGCCATTTATTTCTTACAAGTTGCAAAATTAGGAAAAAAGTTGCGAAAATATGTTCTTTTATGATTTTTTTCAGTTACTTTTGCAGTAAATTTGCAAAGAAACAGAATAATGGCTAAGAAGAAAATTCAAAATAGACGTAAAGCTAAGTCGTCAGCACCAAGTATGAAAGAAATTTTCCTGAGCGAGAAAACAAATTTTCTTGTAGGGCTTTTTGTAATGTTGCTTGCTGTGCTGATGTTGATATCGTTTGTTTCTTACCTGTCTACAGGAGAGGCTGACCAAAGTCTTTTGCTTGATTTAAGACCAGGTGAAGTGAGGAATGTTGATCGTAGTTTTCAAAATGTTTGTGGCTCGTTGGGAGCCTTGGTGTCATACTTTTTCATTACTAAGTGTTTTGGTTACTCGGCGTTTCTAATACCTGTTTTTATTTTCATTGCAGGATTGAAGCAAATGGAGGTTTGGACAAAGCTTAGATTGCTAAAATGGTTCTTATGTCTTTCTGTTGTAATGTTGTGGACTTCTGTGTTTTTTGCAAGATTTTTAGTCCCAGTTTTTCCAGATAAAGTCTTTAATCCTGGTGGCGGTCATGGCTTATATGTGTCGCAGTGTATTGAAAATGTTGTTGGTGTTCCTGGTCTGATAGTAATATTGTCTCTAATAGCAATAGTATTTTTGGTATATTTAAGTTCTGAGACAATTACGGTTATAAGGAATGTCCTTAACCCTACACGCTATTTGAAAAAAGTTAAGTTCACAATAAAGAATAATGCTAATCCTGTAAATGAGGCTGGGGCAGATGATGGTGCTGATAAAGTTATTGTTGCAGATAATTATGAAGAAGAAATAATAAGTAAGCCAGTTTCGCTGCATGGAGGTGTGGAAGATGTTTCTGCTGCGAATGACAATTCGGTTTCAAATGATTCTGATCCTGGCATGACGATTACTGTTGCTAAGGATGAAGAAGAAGCAAAAGGAGATAATGTTTCTCAGACCGGTGATAACAATTCACCGATAAACCCTAAAGAACCGTTCACAAGGTATAAATATCCTACACTTGATTTGCTAGAAAAATATGATGGCGGCAGTGCTCCTGTTGTTGATAAAGAGGATTTGATTAGGAAGAAAGATAGGATTATTGAAGTCCTGAAAAGTTTTAAGGTGGAAATCAGTAAGATTGATGCTACAGTTGGACCTACAATAACTCTTTATGAAATAACTCCTGCTGAAGGAATCAGAATCTCGCGCATACGAAGTCTAAGTGATGATCTGGCTCTTAATCTTGCTGCTAAAGGTGTGAGAATTATTGCTCCTATTCCAGGTAAAGGAACAATAGGCATAGAGGTCCCTAATGCAAAGGCAAATATTGTCTCAATGGAAAGTATTCTCAATTCAAGAAAATTCCAGGAATCAAAGATGGAGCTGCCTATAGCTTTGGGTAAAACAATTACAAATGAAGTGTATATGGTTGACCTTGCAAAGATTCCACATTTGCTTGTTGCTGGTGCAACTGGTCAGGGTAAATCTGTAGGACTTAATGCTATAATAACATCACTCTTGTATAAGAAGCATCCAAATGAACTTAAGTTTGTGCTTATAGACCCGAAAAAAGTGGAATTTAGTCCATATATGCCAATCGCTGATCACTTTATGGCCTCTGTTGATGACGATGATGAACCGATTATAACAGATGTTACTAAGGTTGTCAGGACTCTTAAGAGTCTTTGCACATTGATGGATCAGAGATATGACTTATTGAAGGCTGCTGGTGCAAAGAATATTAAAGAATATAACGATAAGTTTGTTAATCGTAAGCTGAAACTGACAGATGGACACGACTATATGCCGTATATTGTTGTTGTTATTGATGAGTTTGGAGACTTGATTATGACAGCAGGAAAGGAAATAGAATTGCCTATTGCCAGAATTGCGCAGCTGGCTAGAGCTGTAGGTATTCACATGGTAATTGCAACGCAGCGTCCTACAACAAATATTATTACAGGTACAATTAAGGCAAACTTCCCTGGACGTATGGCTTTCAGAGTTAGTGCAATGATTGATTCTCGAACAATACTTGACCGTCCTGGCGCTGACCAGCTTGTAGGACGTGGTGATATGCTTATTATAAACGGAAGCGAGCCTGTGCGTGTCCAATGTGCATTCATTGATACACCAGAGGTTGAGGCAATCAACGAATATATTTGCAATCAGCCAGGACCAACTTCTCCTTATGAGTTGCCAGAACCTGCAGCTGACAATGCTGGTAACATCGGTGGAGGTTCTATGGATATGGGTTCATTAGATCCGCTCTTCATGGATGCTGCGCGTTCAGTAGTTTCTACCCAACAAGGTTCAACAAGTATGATTCAACGTCGCTTCTCTATAGGTTATAACCGAGCAGGAAGACTTATGGACCAGCTTGAAAAAGCAGGAATTGTCGGTGAAGCGCATGGAGGAAAACCACGTGAAGTGCTTATTCAGGATGAGAGCAGTCTTATGACGTTACTAGAAAATGTAAAGTAGAGTAGTTTGCAATTCTCAATTCTCTTTAGGTTTATAAATTGTGTTTAATTGATGAATTTATATAATGACTAATAAATATAGAGTTTTATATCTTTAATTAATAGTAAGACATGAAGAAAAATATTTTAATATATTACATGGCGGTTTTTACTTTTTTGTTTTTGTCACTTGAAGTTAGTGCCCAGAATGCGTCAAAAGCCCGTCAGATTCTAGATAAGGTGGCGTCCAACCTACAGCGAAAAGGTGGTGCTACAGCAAACTTTACGATTACTTCTGGTAATGTTGGAACCATTTCTGGCTCTATAGCAATGAAAGGTAATAAGTTCTATGCTCATACTCCAAAGGCAACGACATGGTTTAACGGTAAGACCCAATGGACATATATAGTTTCTAGCAATGAAGTTAATGTGAGCAATCCATCGGTAGAGCAGCAGGCGCAGATGAATCCTTACAGATATATAACAATGTATAAGAAAGGGTATAAATTGTCTATGGTGCAGAAAGGCAATAGTTATCAGGTGTATCTGAAAGCTATTACTTCAGGTAAATCTATACAGGAAATGTATATTACAATAAGCAAAGCCAACTATCTTCCGACCCAGATAAAAATGAAACAAGGCGGGAAATGGTCTACTATTACGATTAAGAATTTTAAGTATGCTCAGTTGAGTGACTCTAAATTTGTTTTTAAGTCAAAAGATTTCCCTAAGGCAGAAGTAATTGATTTGAGATAAACAAAAATTAAACTAAGCAATGACTTTATGGCAATTAAATCATTTCGACAATACATTAGTCTGTTAAAGACAATACGCTATCATCAGAAACTGTCAGAGAAACGTCATCCTGCATTTGCTCAAAATAGGGCAGCTAAGTTTTTCGCCTATTTTGGAGTAGTTCTTACGTTGCTTTATCTCATGTTTTTTGCTGTTACATTAGCAATGATAGCAAATTCTAGTGATTCGGTTACGCCATGTGAACTAATATATGGTTTCATGCCATTTATCTTGGTTATTGATTTTTTCTCACGCTTTATTGTTCAGCAAACTCCGTCGCAGCTGGTAAAGCCATATGTGCTAATGCCAATTCCGCGCTCATCATGTATTGATAGTTTCATAGCTACGTCATTGTTTTCATGGGGTAATCTAACATGGTTTGCGTTGTTCATTCCTTTCTCTATAATGTCAGTTGTGTTCTCTGAGGGCGTTGGGACAACATTGCTTTTCTTGCTAAGTCTATATCTGCTTATTTTGGCAAATAGCCAGTGGTATCTTATAATAAGGGCTTTGATCAATCGTCATATATTGTGGTGGATTGCCCCTGCCGTTGTTTATGCCATAATTTTCTCACCATGGTATATAGGAAAAGATAGTGGTTTTTCAGAACTTTGTGATCTTTATGCAGGTTTAGGATATAACCTGGTTATTCCACGATTGTTAGCGTGGGTTGTAATACTTGCTATTTTTGTTGTCGCTGTCTATATAAATAGAATCATTCAAAACATGTCAGTATGGAGTGAACTGTCTCATGTTGAAGAAACAAAGTTAAAGCATGTCAGTCAGTTTACTTTCTTTAATCGTTTTGGAATAATAGGAGAATATATGAAACTTGAAGCAAAGAGTGCAATGAGAAATAAAATTGTACGTAAGAATCTAATATTCTCAAATACCTTTGTCTTGTTGTTCAGTCTTGCTATTGCATTTACTGATATATATGACAATAGATTTATGGAATATTTCCTGTTGGTATATTGTTTCTCTGTATATGGTTCTATGATACTTGTGAGAACTATGAGTGCAGAAGGAAACTATATTGATGGGCTGATGGTTCATCGTGAAAATATATTATCATTGCTTACAGCTAAGTATTATTTCTATACATCAATGCTGATAGTGCCATTTGTTCTGTTGATTCCTACAGTGATAATGGGTAAGTATACTATATTAATGTTGCTATCTGTAATGTTTTTCTCTGCGGGTGTTATCCATTTCTCTTATATGCAATTCTCTATCTACAATAAGCAGGCGCTTCCTCTAAACTCCAAATTTTTAGGAAAAGGCAACATGGATAATAACTATGTTCAGGCAATTGCTTCATTAGCTGTATTCACTATTCCTATTGTTTTGCTCTATTTGTTCTATTATCTTTTTTCAGATACTATAGCCTATATTATCTTTTTGGTTATAGGTCTGACATTTATTTCTCTTCATCGTTTATGGCTTAAGAATATTTATGTTCGCTTGATGAAGCACAGATATGTCAATATGGAAGGGTTTAGAGCATCAAGATAATTGGTTTTGGCACGCTTTTTGCTTTTATTATATTACCTATAATATTTATTATTATAGGAATAAATATATTTTAAACTTAACACCCAAATAAACACAATGGCAAGTCAATTTTCACCAGCAGTATCTAAGATTCTTTCATTTAGCAGGGAAGAAGCAATTAGGCTTGCAAGTTCAAGTGTAGGGCCTGAGCATCTACTTATTGCTCTTCTCCGTGAGCGTGACGGAATTATTAACGATTTGTTTGAATATTGCAATATTAATAAACAAGCAATAAAGTATAGTCTAGAAGAAAAAGTACGTAATGACAATATTGAAATTGTTAATACTAATGAACTTGTTCTCAATACTCAGGCAAGTAACATTTTAAAACTAGCAGTGCTTGAGGCAAGGCTTCAGCATACTGATATTATTGATACGCAACATTTGTTGCTTGCAATCCTTCATGACCGTTCAGACAATGCAGCTAAACTGATTTTAAATGAAAACGAAATGACATACGAAGATACATTAGATTATTTAAAGCATCAAACGTCACTTCCAAAGGGTGGTGTTGACATTCCAGATGAAGATGAGGAAATGTTTGATTCAGATCAGAAAACAGAATCGAACAAGCAGACATCTTCAACGGCTACAGCTACAAAACAACGTAAACAAAGCGAACAAACACCAGTACTTGATAAGTTTTCTACAGATTTGACAAGTGCTGCTGCAGAAGGGAAACTTGACCCTATAGTCGGTAGAGAAAAGGAAATGCAGCGTGTTATGGAGATTCTTTGCCGTCGCAAGAAAAACAACCCTATACTTATAGGTGAACCTGGAGTTGGTAAGAGTGCCATAGTTGAAGGTTTGGCACAACTAATTGTTGCACATAAGACTTCGCCAATATTATATAATAAGCGCGTAGTAAGTCTTGATATGACTTCTATTGTTGCAGGAACTAAGTATAGAGGACAGTTTGAGGAAAGAATAAAGGCTCTCATTAATGAGATAGAGCAGCACCCCGAATTAATAGTATTCATAGATGAGATTCATACCATTATTGGTGCTGGCTCCGCTCCTGGTACAATGGATGCTGCTAATATTTTGAAGCCAGCTTTGGCCCGTGGCGTTATTCAATGCATTGGAGCAACAACTCTAGACGAATATCGCAATAGTATAGAAAAAGATGGAGCTCTTGAGCGTCGTTTCCAAAAGGTTGTTGTTGAACCTTCAACTGCTGAAGAAACGCTCAAGATTTTGCAGAATATAAAAGATAGATATGAGAACCATCATCATGTTTCATATTCGCCAGAGGCAATAAAAGCATGTGTTGACCTTACTGCACGATATGTCACTGACCGTGCATTCCCTGATAAGGCAATTGATGCTCTTGACGAGGCTGGAGCTCATATACACTTGCAGCATGCACATTTCCCACCTGAAATAGAGGAAAAAGAAAAGGAGATAGAAGAAACTAAGTTGAAGAAGCAAAATGCTGTTAAAAATCAGAATTTTGAACTAGCAGCCAGCTATCGTGACCGTCAGCTTCAGCTTCAGCAAGAACTTGAACGCTTAAATGATGAGTGGGCAAGTGGAAATCATGAAAATAGAGAGGATGTAACTGATGTGGATATTGCAAATGTTGTTTCTATAATGACTGGTGTTCCTGTTCAGCGCATTGCTAGTGAAGAAAGCACACGCTTGCGCACAATGGGCGCAGAACTGCGATCTTCTGTTGTTGCTCAAGACAATGCTATTGATAAAGTTGTAAAGGCTATACAACGTAATCGTTTAGGTCTTCGTGATCCAAATCATCCTGTAGGTGTTTTCCTTTTCTTAGGACCAACTGGTGTAGGTAAGACATATCTCGCAAAAAAACTTGCAGAGAAGATGTTCGGAAGCGAAAATGATTTGATTAGAATGGACATGAGTGAATACTCTGAGAGCTTCAATGTTTCTAGGTTGGTTGGTGCTCCTCCTGGATATGTGGGATATGAAGAGGGAGGACAACTCACAGAACGTGTTAGAAGACGCCCTTATTCGATAGTTTTACTAGACGAAATAGAAAAGGCTCACCCTTCGGTATTTAACATGCTTTTGCAAGTATTAGACGATGGTAGATTGACAGATGGTAATGGTCGTTTAGTTGATTTCCGTAATACTATAATCATAATGACGTCTAATACAGGTACTCGCCAATTGAAGGAGTTTGGACGTGGCATCGGTTTTGGAGTTCAGAGAGATAGTAGCAGCGGAATTAATGAAGAAGATAAGGCTTATGCTCGTTCTGTTATTCAGAAGAGTCTGAGTAAACAGTTTGCCCCTGAATTTCTTAACCGTCTTGACGAGATTGTAACATTCGATCAGCTTGACAATGATGCTATCAGAAAAATTGTTGATATAGAACTTAATAATATTATTAAGCGTATAAATTCTATTGGATACGAGGTTAATGTTTCCGATAAAGCAAAAGATTATGTTGCAACGAAAGGCTATGACGTTCAATTTGGTGCCCGCCCTCTGAAACGAGCATTGCAGCAGTATATTGAAGACGGAATATGCGAGCGCATATTGAGTGGAGAAATCAATGTGGGAGATTCTATCTTTGTTGATTTCGATGGTGAGAAGTCTATGCTTACATTTTCTTAATATGATATTTATTTACCAGATAACTCCTCAGCAGTAAGTATTGTTTCATACAACTTCTGCTGAGGTTTTTTTTCAGAGTGATAGGTTAGTTTAAAGTTAATACCTGCATCTATGTACATTTTTAGATTAGTTGAGGAACGAAAAGAACTTATGAGTATCTTTTTCAGCTCTTCATGTCGCCCAGTAAAAGCTATATTATTATCGGCTGGCCCTACAAGTGTGTAATAATAATGCAAAGTCCTGGTGCTCGCCTCAAAGACAAGGCTGTCTGTTCTTGTATTGTCAATTATGGGGGTAGGGCAGTTTTTTCTTGTAAACTCTTTTGCTTCACGTTCTGCACGTGAATCTATGTTTTCTTGGCAAGAAGAAAAAATAGCAGCATTTATTGCTGTTATTACTATAATATTTTTCCAGATATTCATGTTTTATTTTTAATTTCTTGCTAAATAATAGGTTTTGTTTTATTGTATTCTGTATAAATAACACATGCAAAGTTATGAAAAATAAGCAGAATTGAAGAAAAGTTATTTTAAAATTTGCAATTTACGTAATAAAACTGTAAATTTGTTGCAGATCACAAAACCTTAAAATGTTTAAGTTAAGATTCTAAGCATGAAGAACTATTATTCAGAAAACACACGATTTTATGTCGTTGTCGATTGCCTTGTTTTCGGTTTTGATAGCGGCAAACTAAAACTACTTATAAGAAAGCGGGCGATTGAACCTGGTATGGGTGAATGGACTCTTTGTGGTGCTTTTGTCCGTGAAAATGAAGATCTTCAAGATTCGGCAAATCGTGCGATAACATCTATGACAGGTATTAAGCAGGTTTTCTCACAACAAGTAAAAACTTATGGTAATGTCAAGGAGGATGCGAGTGAGAGGGTAATTTCTGTTGCTTATTATTCTCTTATAAATGTTAAAGACTACGATGTGGAGCTTATGGACAAATACGGATTACGTTGGGTTGATATTACTGATGTTCCTCATCTATGGGGAAATTTAAATCAGGTTGTTGACGATGCTCTTGATTTATTACGGAAACGAATTAAAATAGAGCCAATTGGATTTAATCTATTGCCAGAGCTATTCACTCTTACACAGTTGCAACATGTCTATGAGGCAGTATTAGGTGGTGAGATTGATAAACGTAATTTCCGTAAGCGAATAAAGAATCTTGATTTTATAGAGAAGACTGACAAGATAGATAAGTTGTCTTCTAAGCGTGGAGCCGCATTGTTTAGGTTTAATGAAAAAGCGTATTCCGAACATCCTTTTTTCAGATTGTAAAAACTTATTTTTTGCATATTTATAATATAGAAATGATATTTTTCTGAAAAATAACACTTAGTTATGGCTGGAATGCCGATTAAAATTATTATATTTGCACATTCAAATAGAAAAACATAAAGAAAATAAATATTGAAATGGTAAAGAACGGATTAAAAGAAATGAATAGAGCAGCTGATAACATAAGAATATTGGCTGCTTCTATGGTAGAGAAAGCTAATTCGGGGCATCCTGGTGGAGCTATGGGAGGTGCCGATTTTATTAATGTTCTCTTTTCTGAATATTTGGTTTATGATGTAAATGATCCTACATGGACTGGTCGTGACCGTTTCTTTTTGGATCCAGGTCATATGTCTCCAATGTTGTATTCTGCATTAGCATTGCAGGGACGTTTTACAATAGATGAATTGAAACAGTTCCGCCAGTGGGGAGCTCCGACTCCAGGACATCCAGAGCGTGATGTAATGAGGGGCATTGAAAATACAAGTGGACCTTTAGGACAGGGACATACATTTGCAGCAGGTGCAGCTGTTGCAGAAAAATTCCTTGAGGCTCGTCTTGGAAAAGAGATGATGCAGCATAAGATTTATGCATATATCTCTGATGGAGGTGTGCAGGAAGAAATCTCTCAGGGAGCAGGAAGAATGGCAGGATTGCTTGGATTGTCAAACCTTATAATGTTTTACGATTCTAATGATATCCAGTTGTCAACTGAATGTTCTTCTGTTTCAAGCGAAGATACAGGCGCAAAGTATAAAGCTTGGGGATGGAATGTTCTTACATGCAAAGGTAATGATGTGGAGGATATTCGTCGTGCACTTGATGAGGCTTTGACTGAGAAAAACCGTCCTACTCTTATCATCGGTAAAACCATCATGGCAAAAGGTGCTATTAAGGCTGACGGAACAAGCTATGAAAATAGTATAAAGACACATGGTGCTCCTCTTGGTGGCGATGCATATATAAATACAATCAAGAATTTGGGAGGCAATCTTGAAAATCCGTTTGAAATATTCCCAGAAACAAAAGAGATTTATGCAAAGCGCAAAGAAGAATTAAAAGAAATTGTTGCAAATCGCAAGGCACAAGAAAAAGCATGGGCAGAAGCTAATCCAGGTAAAGCTGCTCAAATGAAGGAGTGGTTTTCTGGAAATGCACCAAAGGTAGATTGGAGTGTACTTACACAAAAACCTGACCAAGCAACACGTGCAGGATCTTCTGCTTGTTTAGGAGTGCTTGCAGAACAAGTTCCTAATATGATTTGTTCTTCTGCAGACCTATCTAACTCTGATAAGACTGATGGATTCCTAAAGAAAACTCATGATATTAAACCAAATGATTTCACTGGCGCATTCTTCCAAGCAGGAGTCTCTGAATTAACTATGGCATGTATGTGTATAGGTATGTATTTGCATGGTGGCGTTATTCCAGCTTGTGGTACGTTCTTTGTGTTCTCTGACTATATGAAGCCTGCTGTCAGAATGGCAGCTCTTATGCAAGTGCCAATTAAATTTATTTGGACTCATGATGCTTTCCGTGTTGGAGAGGATGGACCTACCCATGAACCAGTTGAGCAAGAGGCACAAATACGTCTGATGGAGAAACTGAAAAACCATAGTGGTAAAGACAGTGTTCGTGTTTTCCGTCCTGCTGATGTAAATGAAACAACAATATGTTGGCAGATGGCTGTTGAGAATATGGAAACCCCAACAGCATTGATTCTTTCTCGTCAGAATGTAAATAATTTACCAGAAGGAAATGATTATGAGCAGGTTAGACGTGGTGCTTATGTTGTTGCAGGTAGTGATGCGAATTATGATGTAATACTTTTAGCAAGTGGTTCAGAAGTTTCAACACTTGTTGCTGGAGCAGATCTTCTGCGTAAAGATGGAATTAAGATTAGAATTGTAAGTGTACCTTCTGAAGGATTGTTCCGTTGCCAGACTAAGGAATATCAAGATTCTATACTTCCAAAAGGAAAGAAGATTTTCGGACTCACTGCTGGTCTTCCTGTAACATTAGAAGGACTTGTTGGTGCAGAAGGAAAGGTATTTGGATTGAACAGTTTTGGCTTCTCAGCTCCTTACAAGGTGTTGGATGAGAAGTTAGGTTTCAATGCCCAGAATGTTTACAATCAGGTTAAAGATTTCTTGAAATAAATATTTTAATCATAGAGTCTTTTGATATACTGAGATAAAAAAGAATATTCACTCACATTAAAAATATATTTAATATGGAAGTAAAGACAGTAGGATTAGCATGTGATCATGCAGGTTATCCATTAAAGAAATTCGTAATTGAGTATCTTGAGAAAAAAGGATATGAGTATAAGGACTATGGTACTTGGAGCGATCAGAGCGTAGACTATCCTGATTTTGCCCACGAGTTGGCTAATGGTATAGAGGCTGGTGATGTATATCCAGGTATTGCTATCTGTGGTAGTGGAGAAGGTATGGCTATCTGCCTTAACAAGCATAAAGGTATAAGAGCAGGTCTTGCATGGTGTACTGAAATTGCTCACATGATTCGTCAGCACAATGATGCTAATGTTTTGGTTATGCCAGGCCGTTTTATTGACAATAAGATGGCAGAAGCTATTATGGATGAATATTTCAAGACTACTTTCGAGGGTGGACGCCACCAGCGTAGAATTGAGAAGATTCCAGTACAAGAATAATTAGTATTTGATATTTTTCTAGCATAGCAAGTCTGTACATAAGTGGACAGACTTGCTATATTTTAATTTAATTGAGTAAATTTACACGAGTTCTTGTGTTAAATGTAAGTATTCATAATATATGTGTATATAACAATTTTGTAGTGTAGATTGTTATATACGCTTTTTTATTAAAAGTCATTATGCGCTATTTTCTTTGGTTTTCATACGACGGCACTGCATATCATGGTTGGCAAGTACAACCTTATGCTAATAGTGTTCAGGCAGAGATTCAAACAGCACTTTCTACTATTTTGCGTAATAATGTTGAAGTAGTTGGTGCTGGACGAACAGACGCAGGTGTTCATGCCCGTAGAATGTCTGCGCATTTTGATTTTGATGGTGACATTGATTGTAAGCAGTTGACATATAAACTAAATCGATTATTGCCAAATGACATCTCAATCGAACGTGTTGAAATAGTTTCTTCTGAGATGCATGCTCGTTTCAGCGCAACAGCTAGGACGTATCATTACTATATTCACTTATGCAAGAATCCATTTCTACGTGCTTATTCTTATGAAACTCATTTTAATCTTAATTTTGATTTGATGAATATAGCTGCGGAAATGTTGCTTAAATATAATGATTTTGCTTCATTTTGTAAAAGCCATACCGATGTTAAGACAACTATATGCAATGTTACAGAAGCAAAATGGATAAGAATAGATGAGAATTCTTATTATTTTCGTATAACAGCTAACCGTTTTCTGCGTAATATGGTTAGAGCTGTCGTTGGAACTTTAGTTGAAGTTGGTCGTGGTCGTATTTCACTTGAGGAGTTTCAGCGCATAGTTGAGGGGAAGGATAGATGCAAGGCTGGTGAAAGTATGCCAGGACATGCTCTCTTTTTGGAAGATGTTAGGTATTAAGCTTTGAAATCTTTCCAAAGTACATCGTTTTTCTTGAATATTTTCTATATATAATCCTAATATTATTTATGGTGTTTTGTTTTTGTGCTAAAAAACAAGCAAATGTTTTGATATGTCAGAGAAAAATCCTAATTTTGCAAGGATAAAGTAATTGGGCAAATGACGCTATATTCTGATTTAAGGAGAATCGTATATTGCTCTGCTAATGGCATAATTTAATCATGGCACTGGATTCAAAACATACAATTAAGACGGCGAAGCTTTTTAGAGGGCTTGGCATTGCATTGGTAACGCCTTTTAAAGAGGATTTCTCTGTTGATTACAAGTCGTTAGAGTCTCTCATAAACTTTCAAATTGCCAATGGTGCAGATTTTCTCTGTATTCTTGCTACAACAGGTGAAACACCATGTCTTACAACAGAAGAAAAGCAAAATATCAAAACTTTAGTTGTTAATACCGTTAACAATAGAGTCCCTATTTTGATAGGATGTGGAGGAAACTGTACTGCTAATATAGTTAATGAACTGAAGGCAACTGATTTTACGGGTATTAGTGGAGTGCTTAGCGTTTGTCCTTTCTATAACAAACCGTCACAAGAAGGTCTTTATCAGCATTTTAGTGCAATTGCAAATGCTACTGAATTGCCTGTTGTTTTATATAATGTTCCAGGTCGTACTGGTGTCAATCTTAAGCCGGAGACAACGGTCAGATTAGCTAATGACTTCGAAAATATTGTCGCAATAAAAGAGGCAAGTGGGAGCCTTGAGCAAATAGATGAAATCATAAAACATAAACCAGACGATTTTGATGTGCTCAGTGGCGACGACGCATTGACATACCCGATGATTGCAAATGGTGCTGTAGGTGCTATATCTGTTATCGGTAATGCTTTGCCAAAGGAGTTCTCGCGTATGATTAAGCTTGAACTTAGTGGTGATTATGCTGCTGCCAGAAAGATACATCACCGCTTTACTGATTTATACAGCCTTCTTTTTGTTGACGGTAATCCTGCCGGCGTTAAGGCTTTGCTTCATGAACTTGGACTGATTAGCAACGTTCTTCGCCTTCCTTTAGTTCCCACAAGACTTACTACACTTCAAAGTATTCGAAACTTAATTCACAGTCTGAAGATTAGTGAATAGTTTGGTATTGTATATTTTTTAATAATTAATGAAAACTAAATCCAAGAAATACTATGAGACTATATTGCAAGCCAATTCTACTATTTATTACATTGTTTTTTACAATTACATCGCTTTACGCACAAAGCGCTGATGATGCTCCATTCGTGTTGGTTACAGATTACTCAACGCTAGAAGACGGAGATGAAATCTTGTTGGTTAATGAGAAAGATAGTAAGGCTATGGGAAAAGAGTCCAGTAGTTCTAATAAAACAATATTGGCTAAAGGTGTTAATATTGAAAATCATCAAATTGAAGCTATTAGTAACGAAGTTCAAATTGTTACGTTGGAAGGTGAGAACGGAGCATGGTATTTAAAAGTTGATAAAGGTTATTTAGTTTTAGGTTATGATAATAAGAGGAGTTATTATCTAAGTACTCAAGATAATAAAGCGTCATTGTTAAATTTAGAAACAAAAATGAATATTATAACTAAAACTACTGATGATGCTATTATTTGCTGTTATAATAAAAAAAATAATGGTGATATATATATATCATATGATAAAAATCTTTTTTTATGTAATAATAATATAACAAATTATATTTCTAACATCAAGATCTACCGTAAACTTAAAAACATTGTTACAGTTGATTATGATGAGAATGATGAGGGAATAAAAGCCAAACTCTCTGAAAATCTGAATAAAGAGAATGTTACAGTAAATCTTAAAAGAAATTTTAAGGCTGATGGAGGATGGTACAGTTTATGTCTACCTTTTGACGTTTCAGCTGATAATATGAAAAAAATATTTGGAGAGTCTGTTAGTGTTCAAGAGTTTGCGAGCGCTTCTGGTGATGAAGGCGTGCTTATGGTGAATTTCACAAGTACAGAAAATGGTATTAAGGCGGGTAAGCCATATTTAATTAAACCTTCAAAAGATGCAGAAAATCCTGTATTTAAAAGAATTGTTATTACAAAAGATGAACCAGAAATAGTCGAGCAGGCTGGATATAAATTTATTGGGATATTTGCTCCATTTGAGTTAAAAGCAGGTGATAAAACGTGCCGTTTCCTTAACGGCGCAGATGGAACTAAATTAGATTATCCTTCAGTAACAGAAAATCTTAAAGGAACAAGAGCTTATTTTAAATTCCCATCTTCATCTGCTCAGAGTGCAGCAAGTGCTGTTACAGATGATGTAGCAAGTGTTACATTTGTTGTAAATGGCAATAAGAGCAATAAAACTAAGATATATAAACTTGACGGAACCGAACTGAATGAAAATCAGTTAGTCAAAGGTATATACATTGTGGGAGATAAAAAAGTATTGATAAAATAAAAAGCTTAGATAACTTATAAAATTTAGGAGAAAAAGAATTAATGGAGACTAAAAAGGAACGTATATATCTATGCCTTGCCCACATGAGCGGAAAGGAGATGGACTATATAAAAGAAGCCTTTGACACAAATTGGGTTGTGCCACTTGGACCTAATGTTAATGGTTTTGAAAAGGACCTAGAAGAGTTTGTTGGGCAAGGAAAACGTGTTGTTGCTCTTTCTTCAGGAACGGCGGCAGTGCATCTTGGATTGATAGCTGCAGGAGTTAAAGCTGGCGACGAGGTAATAGTTCAGAGCTTTACCTTTTGTGCATCTACTCATCCTATTACGTATTTAGGTGCAACCCCTGTTCTTGTTGATTCAGAGCCAGATACATGGAATATTGATCCTGTTTTGCTGGAGGAAGCCATTAAGGACAGAATAAAAAAGACTGGAAAAAAACCTGCAGCAATTGTTCCTGTATACCTTTACGGAATGCCTGCAAAGATAGATGAAATAATGTCCGTAGCTAACAAATATGATATTCCTGTAGTAGAAGATGCTGCTGAAGGCATGGGGTCTCTTTATAAAAATCGTGTATGTGGAACGTTTGGAGATTATGGGGTATTGTCATTCAATGGGAATAAGATGATAACCACCTCTGGCGGTGGTGCATTGATTTGTCCAAATGAAGAAATGTGGCGTCGTGTTATGTTTTTTGCAACACAAGCTCGTGAAGCATATCCATACTATCAGCATGAGGAGATAGGTTATAACTATCGCATGAGTAATATATGTGCTGGTATAGGTCGTGGACAAATGACAGTGTTGGAAGATCATATAGCACACCATCGTCGTATTGCAGATATTTATCGTGAATCGTTCAAGGATGTAGAAGGCATTACATTCCATGATGAGCAGGATGGCATGAAGTCTAATTTCTGGCTAAATACCATTGTGTTAGATGAAAATCTTAGATTAAAGAATGAAGATCAGGCTTATGCTGAAACTATAAAAGGCGCTGTGGGTGGTGCTGCGGGTGTCGTACATAATTCAGATTCTGCACATACCGATTGTGAACCAAATGTGAATGTTGAAGCAATGCGACTGGCTCTTGATGCTGTCGGTATTGAAGCTCGTCCATTATGGAAACCTATGCATAAGCAGCCTGTATATAGAAATGTACCAGCATACGTTAATGGCATTTCTGAAGAATTATTCCATAAAGGGTTGTGTTTGCCAAGTGGTCCGTGTGTTAGCGAAGATGATGCTTTATGGATTGTAGACACAATAAAGGAAAATATACGATAATGAATATTTTAGCACCAAATTGATAACTTAAATTTAAGAAGAATGTTAAACAAAATAAAGCATTGGTATTTTACGAAAAATGCGCTGTCTTATTGGATGGTGTTGGCTGTAGATTGTGCCATTTGTTTTGCCTCGGGGCTATTTGTGTTTTGGACTTTCTTTCGTGGAGTGCAGACTCTTGGCAATATCGTTCCTGTAAGCAAAACTTTGATGGTTTTTATGGTTTTCAATCTTATTTCGTTTAAGATGTTCCATACTTATGCTGGCATTGTTCGTTATTCATCGTTTGTTGACCTTGTAAAAGTAGCAAAAGCCATGACATTTGCCTGTGCTTGTGCAACACTTTTCCAGCTTTTTGTTGTTTTGCCTAATCGCCAACTCTTTGAAATCCATTTAGTTCCGCTTCATTTCCGTCATATAGTTTCTATATATATAGTTTCAACTATAGGAATGTGGGCCATCCGTGTAATGGTAAAGACATTCTACGATATCGCTTTCAGTTCAGATAAGGGTATGCGTACTTTTGTCTATGGTGTAAAAGATGGAGGAGTAGGTCTGGCAAAGAGTATTCGAAATGTTCAGCCTTCACGTTTTCAGTTGAAAGGATTTATTGCTCACGAGGCAAATTTTCAGAATAAGGTGTTGATGGGTGTGAAAGTTTATGAAGTAAATCCAGAACTCTCTGAAATAATTAAGTCTATGAATATTGAGGCTGTTCTGATTTCTCCATTGCAAAATGAGCGTTTCCGTAATGATCAGCTTTTGCAAGACATATTGCAGAAGACGAATATGAAGGTCTATATGTTGCATCAACAGGAACTGAATGGTCAAAAGGATTACTCAACCTCTCATTTGAAAGAAATAAAGATTGAAGACTTATTGCCAAGAGATGAGATTGAAGTAGATATGGTAAAAATTGGGGAGATGCTGAGAGGAAAGAAGATTCTACTTACAGGCTCTGCAGGTTCTATTGGCAGTGAGATTCTCCGTCAGGTATGCACTTATAGTCCATCAGAACTATACCTAATCGATATTGCAGAGACTCCGCAGCATGATATAAGCCTAATGATGGCTAAAGATTTTCCTAATATAAAGGCTCATACTATTGTTGGCAGTATAACTAACAAGAAACGAATGGAGGAAATCTTCAGTAATTTCCGACCAGATTATGTTTTTCATGCTGCCGCCTATAAACATGTTCCAATGATGGAAAGTAATCCGAGTGAAAGTATAGAGAATAATGTTTATGGAACTAAGGTTATAGCCGATCTTAGCGATAAGTATGGTGTAAAGAAGTTTGTTATGCTTTCAACGGATAAGGCTGTTAATCCAACTAATGTCATGGGGTGTTCTAAACGTATTTGTGAGATTTATGTGCAGAGCCTAAATGCAATATCAAATACGCAGTTTGTTACAACGCGCTTTGGCAATGTCTTGGGAAGCAATGGAAGCGTAATTCCTCTTTTTGAACAGCAGATAAGAAATGGAGGTCCTGTAACGGTGACAGATCCAAACATAATACGTTACTTCATGCTTATTCCTGAAGCCTGTAAACTTGTATTAGAAGCAGGAACTCATGGAAAAGGTGGAGAGATATTTGTTTTTGACATGGGAAAACCTGTGCGTATCGCTGAACTTGCGAAGCGCATGATTTGGCTTTCTGGTGCAACTGATGTCGAAATAGAATATACAGGCTTACGACCAGGAGAGAAACTTTATGAAGAAGTTTTGCTGAACGAAGAAGATACTATTCCAAGTTTCCATCAGAAGATAAGGATAGCTAAAGTGCTTGAGTATGATTTTAATTCAGTTTCTGTCCAGATAGAGCAACTAATCGAGCTCGCTCAAACATTTGACTCTATGGCTATTGTCAAGAAGATGAAAGAAATAGTGCCAGAATTTATAAGCAACAACTCTGTATATTCTGTTTTAGATAAAAAGGATTAGTATATATTTTGACACATGCAATTTAAGCTATATCATATTAGCTAAACTCAAATTTGCCCTATTATGGACTCGAAAAAAAGAAATAAAAGCAGACAATTACTCATTGAGACTTTATTTGCTTGGATCAGGGCTGCCTTATGGAACCAACAGGTTGAAAATCCAGTTCTAACCCCAGAAGTTTGTCTGCGCCTTTTTAATTTGTCTAAGTTTCAGACGGTGCATTCGCTTATAGCATCTGCTTGGCTGAAATATGAAGACAGAATTTCTCGAAATGATAAACTTCGAGCATATTTTGTTTATAAGACGATAAAAGAGGAAAATGAATCTCTTAATAATTCTATTGAAAAGATTGCAGTGGCGATGGAGAAGCATAATGTCGAGTATGTCATAGTGAAGGGACAGACAGTAGGTGTATATTATCCTGCACCTGAAGCTCGTATTCCTGGCGACATTGACATATTTATATCCTCTCGCGACCTTACAAGAATTGCCAATGTGTTGAAGGAAGAATTTGGTGCGGACCTATCAACGCTAAATACTCATAGACATCAGAGTACGGAGATTTTAGGTTCTGTAGTAGAAGTTCACAATCGCCTTGTCGATTTAAATTCTTCAAAACATCGTCGCTACTGGGACAAAATATACAGTAATTGTTTTCAGCAATTTGAGACGGTAGAAATAAATGGAAAGTCTGTAAGAACCCTTGATGCAACTCGCAATGTTTTATATGTATTCCAGCATCTCTACTTTCATCTGCTTGTTATGGGAATAGGGTTGCGGCAATTAGCTGATTTGGCTGTTCTGATAAATTCCTTAAAAGACCAGATAGATAAACAAGAGCTGGGAAAGCATCTTCATGAGCTTGGACTTTACGAAGCCTTTTGTGCAATAGGGTGGGTACTAATCAACAAAATGGGACTAGATGAAGATGTTTTTCCTTTTATAATTGAGGAAAGGCACAAGAAATATGAAAAAAATATAATAAAAGAAATCTTTAAGCATGGAAATTTTGGAAAGTATAATAGAAAGATAAATCGTATAGGTAAACTGCATACGCTGGAAACGGCATCTATCTTCATTTATCATTCGTTTCTTTTCTTTAGGCTCTCTCCAAGGGAAATTCTGATGATGATACCACGTCGTTTGGCTATCTGTTGTGATGTACTCATAAAAAAACTGTTTTCATATTTTAAGCATAACAACTAATTATATTTTTATAATTCCTATTTATGCAAGTCTTGTTATACTTAATCTTTGTCAAAGATTAAGAAAACAAGGTCCGTTTTGTCAAAATTTTCATTCATAAATGACTTCACCTCATAATAATTTAATTATCTTATAATTTGTTAGATTTAAGCTTTTAAAGTTATCTATTTGTTTTAGAAAAGTAGATTGTAAAAAATATAAGATCACATATACTATAAGAAAAAACATTGGTGGCAACTTAATGTTGCCACCAATGTTTTTTCTTAGGAGCTTGAGTGCTATCAATGCTCATAGTCAAAGTTTCTTTTATTACATCTCTAAGTGAGCGATTTTCCTTTAACATTCTGTAGATGGTACCCCAGTCAGGTAGTCCGCCAATATTTCGGTCATCTATGAATATATCAGCTTTGATTTTCCTGGAGAAGTGGTTGTTGAATTCCACTTTCTCCTCAGGATAATCTTTATTGACCGCATAGAATTCTACACCCCTTTCTTTGCACCATTGTACAGCTTCGTCTAAACATTCACCTTCTCTTACAGACCAGAGAATTATTTTGTGACGTTCTTGTATTAGCATGCGCAGTGTTTCAGTTGCAAAAGGCTTTTCAGAACCTATCTCGGGATAGCGGTCTTCTACAATTGTTCCGTCAAAGTCTACGGCTATAGTCATAATGTTTTGTTCTTTTTATGATACTGATAACCAGTGATTTGATATTTATCGTTTCACAGAGGTATCATTCTTGTTGCCATAATTAGAATTAGAATAGTTGCCATAGAGTCCGTAGCTGCCATAGCTTCCATATCCGTATCCACTGCCATACTTGCCATATTTTCCGCCATAGCGTCCATATCTGCCATATTTGCCATAGCGTCCGTATCCATAATAGTATCCATACTTCTTCTTTGACATGTCGATACCATTGAGTACGATTGACATATTAGGAAGTTTCTTCTCGGCAGCTAAGCTATTGATGAGCTCAAAGCTTGACTTTGGAGTATAGTCGGCACGACACATATATACGGTTACGTCTGCAACACGGCCAATTTGCAGTGTATCTGTAACAAGTCCTACTGGGGCTGTATCTATTATGATATAGTCATACTTTTCTCGCAGAACATCGAATATTATTTCAAGACTATTGCGTGCAATGAGCTCGGTAGGATTTGGAGGAGTAGGTCCAGCCAAAAGCAGGTCAAGGTTGTCATTTACACCAGAAGGAAGAACCTGTGCCATGACATCACTCTCAGTTGGATTGTCCATTGTGAGCAGTGGAGTGATTCCGTGATGATGGTCGTTTATTTCGAAGAGTTCTGCTAGTCGAGGTTTACGAATATCAAGGCCTACAAGTATAGCTTTTTTGCCAAGCAGCGCAAAGCTGACAGAAATATTTGCAGCATTGAAAGTCTTTCCTTCACCAGATGTTGATGATGTGAACATGATAACTTTCTGATGCTCTTTTAGCATAAACTGCAGGTTGGTACGCATAGAACGGAAGATTTCTTCCATCTGGTTGTTTTGGTTCTCATGTACAACAATACCAGCTTTTGTCTTTGCAGTTTCATTTGCAATTGCCACGTCTGCTAATATTGGCAGGCGAGTTAGTCTTGCCACGTCATCGTGTCCTTCAATCTTGTAACGGAAGAAGTTTACTAAGAAGATTATGAGAGAAGGAATACCCAATGCAAGTAGTAGTGCAATAAGCATAATCATTGATGACTTTGGACTTACCTTTCCACCAGCAACAGGTTGGTCAAGCAAACGTCCTTTATCTGCAGTCGCAGCAAGTGATATAGAGTTTTCCTCACGTTTTTGAAGAAGCATGATGTAAAGACTTGATTTTACCTCCTGTTGGCGACCAATTTGGTTAAGCATACGCTCTTGTTCTGGGGTCTGAGAAACTTGTCCGCTGTATTTTCCGTATTGTGACTGGATAGAATTGCGCTGAATCTCCATGTTTCTTCGGTTCTGATTCATTGCGCGGCGAATACTTGTTGCGAGGTTATCTAGTTGTGAAGTGAGTTTCTGAACATTAGGGTTCTCTTCACTTGCACTTCTCAGCATGCGGTTTCTCTCTAAAACAAGTTCATTATACTTGTTAATAAGTGAAGAAGATGATGGATCGCTCAAACCTACGTTCGATGGTATGGTCTGATGCTGATTCTCTGGAGAATTCATGTATGCCTGTATTTCGCTAAGTATTGCGAGCTGCATATTTGCTTCAGCAAGTCTTTGCTCGTATTCCATTTGGCTTCCAACAGCTTGGCTTGCGTTCATCTTTAATTCTACCATTCCATGCTGACGCTTATAGCTTTCGAGTGCACCTTCAGTATTGCCAAGTTCTGCGTTGATTTTCTGAAGACGGCTATTGATGAATTCTTCTGTTCTGATTGCAACTTCGTTCTTGTCTTCATTAGCCTGACGGTTATAGCAAATGGCAAGTTGACTTAAGTAGTCAATTGCTCGTTGTGGGATCTCATCAACAATAGTTAGTTGAGCGATGGTGGTTGTCTTTGATGTCTGTGAAACAGCTAAAGCCGATGCATAGCGAGCAGCCATCATATTAGGCGACATAATATCAACCTTCATGGTCGAACCGTTAACAAGTGAACCTCCGTTTGCATTAAAAGTCAAAATACCAGCACGTGTACCTATTGACATTGGAAGATTTGCAAATGTTTTGTCAATAGTGTAAGGACCAGTAGAGTTTTTGTCGCTTGTTGGGACATAGTATGTACCCTTTACTCTATACTGGTTGTTTTCACGGGTAATAGTAAGTCGTATAGGACGGTTAAGCAACTCAAGATGAGCAGAGTCGATGTCAACAGAGATTGGTTGATTGCCGTACATCAAAACATCCTTTACTTTACCCTCAGAACGATAAGTGGTGTAAAGTTTCAAGTCGCGTACTGCACTTGAAGCTAAACTACGAGATCGCAGGATTTCCATCTCATTATCGATACCAGCAGAATTTGACATTATACCTAAGTTTGCCATATTCTGCAGGTTGTTTCTACGATTGCTATTGTCCTCATCCTTAATGAGGAACTTTGCGTGTGCCTGATAATATGGCGTTGTATAACGCAGATAGATTAAAGCTGCACCAATGCAGATAATTAAAGAGAGAATAAACCATTTCCAATTTAAAAGCAATGCTCTGAAGATGGCCTGAAAATCAATAGTAGATCTTTTCTCTTCTTCTTGGATGTTCTCCAAATCTAAATTCTTGATTTCTTCCATTTCTTAATATTTTATTTAATTATTTTTCTGCTTATGTTAGTCTGCAATACTCATAAGGTATTGTCCATATTGATTCTTTATCATCGGCTGTGCAAGTCGTTTAACTTGTTCCTTGTCTATCCATCCGTTTTCCAATGCAATTTCCTCAAGGCATGCAACTTTTAGTCCTTGACGTTTTTCTATCACTTCAATAAAATTGCTTGCTTCAGATAGACTGTCATGTGTTCCTGTATCTAACCATGCGAACCCACGTTGTAGAGTTTGCACCTTTAATGACTGTTGTTTAAGGTATTCTTGGTTTACAGTTGTAATTTCTAGTTCACCTCTTGCACTTGGTTTTATGTGCTTAGCTATTTCAACAACGCTATTAGGATAGAAATAGAGTCCAATTACAGCATAGTTGCTCTTAGGAAGCTTTGGTTTTTCTTCTATGCTAAGGCAGTTTCCGTCATTATCGAATTCTGCGACTCCATATCTTTCAGGGTCATTGACATAATAACCAAAAACAGTAGCCATATTTTGCTCGGCATTCTTAACACTTTGACGCAATAGACCAGTGAATCCTGCACCATAGAAAATATTGTCGCCTAAAACAAGACAGACATTATCATTTCCAATAAACTTTTCACCTATAATGAATGCTTGTGCAAGCCCATCTGGACTTGGTTGTTCAGCATATTCAAATGATACTCCATAGTCGCTGCCATCACCTAAGAGTCTGCGGAAACTATCTAAATCATGTGGCGTAGATATGATAAGTATTTCTTTAATTCCTGCTAACATTAGTGCTGAAATAGGATAATAAATCATAGGCTTATCATAGATTGGAATAAGCTGCTTGCTAATTCCTTTTGTTATGGGGTAGAGGCGTGTGCCTGAACCTCCGGCTAAAACGATACCTTTCATATTTCTCTTTTAATTTTAGTAATATATCTGAAATTTTATGTCATAAAAACTAATATGCTTTCTTATCAGGGATAAATAAACTTGTAAATGTCAAAAATATTATTTTAATATCAAGCCAAAATGTCCAGTTCTCAATATACCAGATGTCACGTCGAATACGTTCTTCCATTTGCCATAGTTCTTTTGTTTCACCTCTATAACCGGTAACTTGAGCATAGCCTGTGATTCCTGGTTTAGAAAAATGACGAACCATATATTTGTCAATAAGTGAAGAATAAACCTCTGTATGATGTAGCATGTGAGGACGTGGACCTACAATACTCATATCGCCTATTAGTACGTTATAGAATTGTGGAAACTCGTCTATGTTGCATTTTCGCATAAAGTTGCCAAATGGAAACTTTCTTGGGTCGTCTAAAGTTGCTTGCTGCATGTCGGCATTGTCATTCACATGCATTGAACGAAACTTGTAACAAGTAAATGTTTTCCCATTTAAACCTGTTCGTGCCTGTTTAAATAGAATTGGCCCTGGACTCTGTTTCTTGATAATTAATGCAATAATAGGTATAAATGGCAACAAAACAATGCAGACGATAAGGCTGAAAATAATATCAAACGATCTTTTTATAAATCTGTTGCCTGGACTTGCAAGTGGCTCTTGGTGATTCGTGAAAATTGTTTGATCTCCAAATTGTTGAGGCTTAAGGTTTAATCTGAAATTTCCAAATTGTCTTGGCACATAGAAGAAATGAGTTATATGCTTATCACAATATTGCATTATTTTCACTATAGTCTCTGACTCATCTTGTGAAAGGCTACAGAAAATCTCATCTATGTGTATGTTATTGCCTTCTTCTGCATTCTTTATGAAATCCTTGAGATCTGAAATATTTCCAAGATATCGCAAAGATTCAGGACAGTCTTCCATCTGCTTTTCCGCATAATAGCCTCGAACCTTGTATCCTGTTGATGGGTCTGAAGCCATTTCCCGAAAAACAAGTATATTTGCGGGGTCATCTCCTACGAATAAAATAGAACGTGTATTTATTCCTAGTTGACGGGCACGCTTCAAGATAAACCATTCTATGCCTCGTAATAAGAAGATCGCAAGGAATAATGTTGGTACATAAAATAAAATGAAATGAAAAAATCCACCTGCTTCAGTTATTAGTTTTGTAAAGAAAAATAATGTTGCAGATTGTATAATAGTCAGCTTAAAAACACGAGTAAATATTTTCTCAAAAGTAGTTATTCGTTGATGTATTATTGGAGTAATAAAATTCTGTGCAAGAAACATCGAAAAGTTTGCTATCAAAATAATCATCTTGATATTGTTATGAAAAAAAACAGGAACAATGTCGGATTTTAGATTATAAAAAAATAGCAGTACGATATTTAATAAAACAAAATCGCCTAATCTGACTATAAGTTTTATTATTTCATTGCCGTTTGAATAATATTTCATTTGATAACTTTGAAGTTAATTATGCTTTTCCTGTGTTTTTTATTCTGCGGAAATTACAATTCCAATAATTAAATATAATGCAATTTTTCAAGTATATTTTGATGTTATTACATTACTATATATTAAATCGCGACAAAGGTACAAAAAATATTAATAAGATTTTAGCAAAACCATTATTTTTTAGATAAATATACATATTTATTTTGCTGTTTTGCCTTTTTGTTGTACTTTTGCATTTGAAAAAATATAAAAAATGACTTTTTTATTATAAAAAACTATGGGATTTTTAGCTAAAATATTTGGTAAAAATAATTCAGAATCATCGCAGAAGAGCATGGAGGACTATATGTCTCTTATACGAGTTTATTTTCAAGCATCAATAGCTTCAAATCTGGGTATTTCAAATTTAGCAATGTTTCCAGATTTAAGAATGTTTAAAAATACTTTGCATGTTCAGACAGTAAATAATCGTCTTGGGGTTGGCGAAAAGAATGCCTGTAAGAAAATGTTAAATGAATTTTATGGAACCGACGATTCTTTCTTTAAAGAGATTGATGCAAGTATAAAGAAAAACTGCAGAAAAATGCAAGATGTGCAAGTGTATATGTATCAATTTCAAGGATTCACCCAAGAGTTAATGATGCTTATGGGTAATCTTATGAAGTTTAAACTCCGTATGCCTTCGTTTTTTAAGAAAGCTCTTTATGCTATGACAGAAAAGACTGTAAACGACATTTTTAATAAAAATGATTATAAAGACGCTGGTGTAATTAAGGCAGTATTAAGTACTCGACAATATAATAATCGACTTGGATTTTCACAGCAATGGATAACACAGTTTGTATATCAGGTTGTTATGCTTGCAAAGAAGGAAAATAGAAAATCTAATGATAATTCATAATAAATTATCTCTCAAACGATTATAATTTGCAGCAATTATTACTGAAAATGCTGAAAAATATCAAAAAAACTTTTGCGGAATAAATAAAAACAAGTACTTTTGTACCCAAATTGTTAATGTATGACAGCTGACGAGAAAATCATAAACCTATTTACTACACGGGTAAGGCAGATGATTCTTCAATTTAATCAATTAAAGAAAGAAAATGAAGAATTATATGTAATGGTTGATGATTTGGAAAAAGAGAAGAAAAATCTCAATGACCAATTGGCTCAGATGCATAATGATTACAATTCACTCAAGATGGCAAAAATGCTTGAGGTTACGGATGGTGACCTTGAAACAGCAAAAGCAAAAGTTGCTAAATTGATAAGAGATGTCAACAAGTGTATCACGCTACTAAGCGAAAAATAACGTGAAACAATGGCTGAAGAAAAAACAGAGAATATTGATAAAATCCATATAAGATTGCATCTGTATGACACAAACATTGCGGTTAATATCAATCGTGATGATGAGGAAAAGTGTCGTAATGCGGAAAAACTTATAACAAAGACTATCAATGATTATGCCAGCATGTATAAAGGACGTCGTAGTGATAAAGATGTTCTTTATATGGCTATGCTGGAGATAGCATTGCGATATGAGACAGAAGCTCAGCGTAATGCAACTGCTCCTATAACAAATGTTCTCTCTAAAATAACTTCGGAAATTGAAGAAGCGCTGAAGTAGTTTATGATGCAAATAGAAGAGAATATTTAATAACAAATAAAATTATATTAATCAATGATAACAACAATTATTGTAGGTGCTATTTGCCTATTATTAGGCATCTTGGCAGGCTATTTTATTTACCGTTATGTTTTAACAGGTAAGTATAAACAAATGCTGGAATCAGCGAATAAAGAAGCCGAAGTCTTAAAAGAGAAAAAGTTGCTTGAAGTTAAAGAAAAGTTTCTTAACAAGAAAGCAGAACTAGAAAAAGAAGTTCAAAGCAGAAATCAAAAAATCCAGCAGAATGAGAATCGCTTGAAACAGCGAGAAATATCACTTAATCAGCGACAAGAAGATATTGCTAGACGCAAGCAGGAAGTTGAACAAAGTCAGCAACGTATAGAAAATGAGAAAAAGCATCTTGTTTTGAAACAGGATGAAGTAGAAAAGATGCTGATTAAAGAGCGTGAGAAACTTGAAGAACTTTCAGGCCTTAGTGCAGAGGAAGCAAAAAACAGATTAATTGAGAATCTGAAAGATGAGGCACGTACTGATGCTGCAAGCTATGTGAATGAAATAATGGATGAGGCAAAGCTAAATGCAACAGCACAAGCTAAGAAAATCGTAATTCAGACTATTCAGCGTGTAGCTACAGAAACGGCTATAGAGAATTCTGTAAGCGTATTCCATATTGATAACGATGAGGTTAAAGGTCGAATCATTGGTCGTGAAGGTAGAAATATTAGAGCATTAGAAGCTGCAACTGGAGTTGAAATCGTCGTAGATGATACCCCTGAGGCTATCGTTATTTCTGCTTTTGACCCTATACGTAGAGAGGTCTGTAGACTGGCCTTACATCAACTCGTTGCTGATGGAAGAATTCACCCTGCCCGTATTGAAGAAGTTGTTGCTAAGGTTAAGAAGCAGCTTGAAAATGAAGTTATTGAGACAGGTAAGCGTACTGCTATAGATTTAGGTATTCACGGGCTACATCCAGAGCTGATTCGCATAATTGGTAAGATGAAATACCGTTCTTCTTATGGTCAGAATCTATTGCAACATGCTCGTGAAACAGCAAATCTTTGTGGTGTTATGGCTTCCGAGCTTGGACTTAATCCAAAGAAGGCAAAGCGAGCAGGATTGCTTCATGATATAGGTAAGGTGCCAGATGAAGAAAATGAGATGCCACATGCTATTTATGGTGCTAAGATAGCTGAGAAATATAAGGAAAAACCAGATATTTGTAATGCTATTGGAGCTCACCATGACGAGATGGAGATGAACACACTTTTAGCACCAATTGTTCAGGTTTGTGATGCTATCTCAGGTGCTCGTCCTGGTGCACGTCGTGAAATAGTTGAGGCATATATTAAACGACTCAATGACTTAGAAGCTATTGCAATGAGCTATCCAGGAGTTACAAAGACTTATGCAATTCAAGCTGGACGTGAGCTTCGAGTTATAGTCGGTGCCGATAAGATGGACGATAAAGAGACAGAGGCATTATCAAGCGAAATTGCTAACAAGATTCAAACAGAGATGACATATCCTGGACAAGTCAAAATTACGGTAATCCGTGAGACGCGTTCAGTTGCTTATGCAAAATAATATTTCAATGAGGGGGCTAAGCGCTCCCTCATTGTGTTTATGTTAAAATATATAAAATAAGATGTATAGAACAAATACTTGTGGAGAACTTCGCCTTTCTAATGTTGGTAGCGAAGTGACATTGTCTGGATGGGTTCAGCGTACCCGCAAGATGGGTGGCATGACCTTTGTTGATGTTAGAGACAGATATGGTATAACACAGATAGTCTTTAACGAAGCTGTAGATAAAGAGTTGTGCGACAAAGCTAATAAATTAGGACGCGAATACTGCATTCAGATTAAAGGTGTAGTAAATGAGAGAGAAAGCAAGAACAAGAATCTGCCTACTGGTGAGATTGAGATAATAGCTAACGAACTTAATATTTTGAGTGAGAGTCTTACTCCTCCTTTTACTATTGAAGACCAGACTGATGGCGGTGATGATATTCGTATGCGTTATCGTTATTTAGATTTGCGTCGTCCTTCAGTTCGTAGTAATCTTGAATTGCGACACAGAATGACGATTCTGATTAGAAACTTCTTAGATTCTCGCCAGTTTATTGAGGTAGAGACTCCTATACTTATAGGTTCAACTCCAGAAGGTGCTCGCGATTTTGTTGTGCCATCTCGTATGAATCCAGGACAGTTCTATGCACTTCCACAGAGTCCACAAACCCTTAAGCAATTGCTTATGGTAAGTGGTTTTGACCGTTATTTCCAGATTGCAAAATGTTTCCGCGACGAAGATTTACGAGCAGATCGCCAGCCAGAGTTTACTCAGATTGACTGCGAAATGTCGTTTGTAGATCAAGAAGATGTAATAAATCTTTTTGAGGATATGTGTCGTCATTTGTTCCGTGAAGTAAGAGGTGTTGAACTTCCTTCAAAACTTCAGCAAATGACGTGGCACGAAGCAATGCGTCGTTTCGGCTCAGATAAACCAGACCTACGTTTTGGTATGGAATTTGTCGAACTTATGGATGTGTTAAAAGGTACAGGAACATTCCCTGTGTTCGATTCTGCTGAGTATATTGGCGGTATATGTGTACCAGGATGTGCAAATTATACCCGAAAGCAATTAGATCAGCTTACAGAGTTTGTAAAGCGTCCTCAAGTAGGGGCGAAAGGACTTGTTTATGTTAAGTTCAATGAAGATGGAACTGTTAAGTCAAGCATTGACAAGTTCTATCAGCCAGAAATTTTTGCTAAGTTAAAAGCAGAAATGAATGCTAAAGATGGAGATTTGGTACTCATTCTTTCAGGCGATAATGCGAATAAGACCCGTGTCCAGTTATGTAGTTTGCGCCTAGAAATGGGTGACCGTTTGGGACTTCGCGACAAAGATAAGTTTGAATGTTTGTGGATTGTTGATTTCCCATTGTTTGAGTGGAGTGATGAAGAACAGCGACTCATGGCAGTTCATCATCCGTTTACAATGCCAAATCCTGATGATATACCTCTGCTCGAAAACCATCCAGAGAAGGTTCGTGCCCTTGCTTATGACTTTGTTTGCAATGGTATTGAATTAGGAGGTGGTTCTATTCGTATCCATGATGGGCAGCTTCAGTCAAAGATGTTTAATATTTTGGGATTCACTCCAGAGCAGGCTATGGCTCAGTTCGGATTTTTGATTAATGCTTTCAAATATGGTGCTCCGCCTCATGGAGGACTTGCTTTTGGTCTTGACCGTTTTGTTTCGGTAATGGCTGGCCTTGACTCTATTCGTGATTGCATTGCGTTCCCTAAGAACAATTCCGGACGTGACGTCATGTTGGATGCCCCTTCTGCCCTTGACCAAAAACAGCTTGATGAATTGCAATTAGTTGTCGACATAAAAGAAGATAACTAATGTAATATATATCAGTTTTATATTTCTAACAAATGGTAAAAAAAGAAGAATCTAAAGAGAAATTAGAAGCGACAAAGTCAAAAAGCATTAAGCCAAAGACTGCGTCAAAGTCAGTTAAGAAATCACCATTAAATCTTTCAGTAGAGAATGTTGGTTTCAAGGCTGGCGATGTTTATCAAGCTTTAGCCACTCAGCAGAAAGCTCTGTCAGTAGCTGAGATTGCAAAGGTTGCAGGAATCAGCAAGGATGAGGCTCTGTTGGGTTTAGGCTGGCTTTTTAAAGAAGGAAAAGTAAGAAATGAGGATGCCAAGATAGTTCTTGCATAAATTGTTTCTATCAGCAGAATGAAAAGAGCTGGGATTGCACTATGATGCTTCTGGCTCTTTTCATTGTAATCAAAATGTTAGTGATTTAGGTTATTTCTTTTAGTACGTATTAAAAACGCATAATTGTTGAATTACGACCAAGAGATACTCAAGGTTTTAGCCTTTGCTGGTGCAGATGGTTTGCACGTGTCAAAGATTTCGAAGCATGTCTTTAATGCTTCGAATAGTTTTTTCTTTCCTCTAAACTTTGAAGAAGTTCATTCTTATGTTTCTGCGTTTCTTCTTCGTCATTCAAAAAATCCTGCTTCAGTCATAGAGAAAGTAAGCAGGGGAGTATATCGGCTAAATCCCTCTTCAGTAGAGACAAATCAACTGATGCTGAAGTTTGTGAATGTTGAAGAAAATGAAGTAGAGCAGCCTATTCATAGGGATGAGTCTTTGTCGTTGTTTCAGGAATGATATCTTTCCAATTGTATGTTTTGAATTTTTATTTTTTGTTTCTGTTTTTCTTTTAGTATTGCTATAATTATAAAAAAAAGTAGTAATTGAAAACTCAATATTTATTACCGAGATATTTAAGAAACTTAATTCAAAACTGATAATTCAGAATCTTGTTTTGTCAAAATTTTTCATATTTGAGAGACCTAAAATTTTTGTCATCTGAAACTTCAATTCTAGAGAAAGATTTTCTGCTTGGCACGAGGCAAATTGCAAAAAACTGTTTATTTGTTAATCAATATGTATAAACTTTGTGAACGAGCATGATGAACGATTTTGTAAAAGGTGCCCTTTCGCGATGTCAAACGTGGCATATTGTGGTGCAATATGTGGCATATCGCAGTGTGAAAGGTGCCCTTTCGCACTGCGAAAGGGCACCTTTCACTTTTTCAGAAATTATGAGTTTTTTGCTAAAAGGTATAAAGTCTTGATTTATAACGAGTTGTCTAAAACTGTAAGAAACAGCCAAATACTCGCATATTTTGCAACTTCGTTTCTCTCGGTCGAAAATTTTTAAATTATAGAGGGGTGTTTTTAATCAATTCGTCAAAATCTTGTCAAGATTTTTCATACTTTCTCTTTATTTCTTTTCACTGCTTTTTCTCAAATTATTCTTATCTGACATATCAATCATATTCAATTAACAAACCACATTATATAGCCTTATAAATTAAAAAAAGTTATAAACTTGGATTTTATGTTAAAAAGTGGTGCAAATGAAGAAAAAAACAAAAAAATAAGAAATCAATTTAGTTTTTCGTGCTGCTCATTTGTATTATTATTGTAAACTTGTTGAAAAATACAGTAAAATGCTCTTTTATAGAGTATATGAAATATATGCTGGCAAATATTTAAACAAAATGACAAAGCAAGAATTTGAATTCCTTTTCAGAAAATACCATATAAAGATGTATCATCTAGCCCTTACCATTCTCTATGATGAGGAAGAGAGCAAAGATGTTGTAAGCGATGTGTTTACAACAATCCTTGACAGAAACTTAGATATTGATGCAGATAGGGCAGAAGGCTATTTGCTGATAAGTGTGCGAAACCGATGCAGAAACATTATTGCTAATAAATCAACCAGAGAGCGTCTTATGCATCTGTTCTCAGTAGAAGTTAATCATCCGCTATCCGTCAGCGATGACTATTCACGTCTAGAAGAACTCATGAATTATATTGATACCGACTTACCACTATTGAGTAAGAAGATTTTTAGAATGCGTTACCTGCGTGAGATGAGTTATAAGGAGATATCTGATGAGTTGAATATCAGCAAGGTAACTGTCTACAACCATCTTTCTAAGTCGCTTGAAAAAATAAGTGAGCATTTCAATAAGAGTAAGTAGTTAGTTATTAAGTAATGATTTATAGAAACAATAGAAATACGAACAAACTTTTTTCTTAAACAATAGTAATATGGAAACTAAAGATATTATTCGTCAAATGCTTGACTTTCAAGAAAATCCTGATAGATTTTCTGAAGAGCAATTAGACCAGATGTTAGAGAACGATGCTTTTTCTGATTTGCTTGAGCATGCTGCTATGACAAAAAGAGCATTCTTGCATAATGAACTTACTGATGGAGATACTGTTAATAGCGAAAAGCATAGTGAACAGGAAAGAATTATAGATGAAGAATGGAGAAAGTTTGAGCAGTCTCATTTTGCTGTAAATGAAAAAAATATGAATATTGTAAGAATGAAAAGAATGCCTAAAATTGCAGCAACAATAATTGGTTTTCTTGTTGTTTCTGGCATAGTGCTTGCCGCAGTGTTTACCTTACGCAATATGTCTGGCGGTAAGCAGGAAAATCAGATTGTCCAGAGTGCAGATAAGACAGAGGATAAAATTATTAAAACAGAAGTTGCATCAGAACCAACCGACACTCTTGCAGTGGCAAGGCAAGTAGTTTTTGACAATGTTTCATTAAGCGAAATGCTAAATCAGATAGCTGATTATTATAATTTAGAAGTCGAGTTTGAAAATCAGTCATCCAGTCAACTACGTTTCTATTTTGTTTGGGAACAAGACGAGGGGGCGCAGAAAACAGTCGAGCGACTTAGTAATTTTGAGAGTTTAGACATTGTTTTAGAAAACCGAAAACTTATAGTAAGATGAATCATATACAAGAATTCTTAAATAGAATTATATTCACCACATCAGTGTCGTTTGATAGAAAAAGACTATTACGGTTCTCATTTCTTTTCATAATTTTTATATCATCCGCCACGCTTTCAGCCCAGCGCATTACTCGTAATTACAATAATGTGTCGCTGTCAGAGGCATTGCGTCAGCTTAGCGAGAGATCAAAACGCTATAGAATAAGTTTTCTTTATAATGAGCTTGAAGATTTCCGTGTTACGACAAGTGTAAGTAATAAGACAATCCCCGATGCCATACGTCAGATTATAGGTTTCTATCCCGTTAGGATGACCATAGTGGGCGATAGTGATATATACATTGAGTGTACTCACAAGACCGATTTCCATCTGACAGGCAAAGTGTTAGATGAAAACAGCCAGCCCATAGCTTATGCCAATGTTGCCTTGCTCAATCCGTCCGACTCTACACTTCTGACGGGTGGAGTAACCAATGAAAGCGGAGTATTCGTAATACCCAGTGAGCAGACAACTGTGATAGCACGAATTTCATATGTTGGCTACAAGACATTCTACCGCCGTTTTAACCATGAAAATGTAGGAATAATAAAAATGCAGCCAGACACCTATGCACTAAAAGGTGTAACGGTGAAAGGTCATCATAATATCATCAAACCATTTGCAGATGGTTTTAATGTTTCTATAGAAAATAGCCCTTTGTCAGGAATTGGGTATGCATCAGATGTGCTTAAGTATCTTCCATTTGTTAATGCAAAGAATGAAGAGTATGAAATTGTTGGGAAGGGAAAACCTCTAATCTATCTAAACAACAGGATAGTGAGAGACTATTCAGAACTGAGACAGATTAATTCTTCTGAGCTTAAAAGTGTTAAAATAATAACAAATCCTGGTGCAGAATACGATGCTGCGGTAAATTCTGTAATCAGGATAACTACACTAAAACCAGTTGGTGACGGTTTTAGTGGAATTTTGGATGCAAATATTGAAATTGAACGTAAGACTTCTGCAATTTTAGGCGGTTCTATAAATTACAGAAAGGCAGGATTAGACTTATTCGGCTCATTCAGGTGTTCGCTTTATAAGTGGGTTGCTAATCAGATAGGTGAATATCAATATAGTGATAGGACAATGTCTGAAAGAGTAAGATTGGAAAGTAATGTGCCAACATATCGTCCTACGATTGGATTCAACTATCAATGGGAAAATAAAAGTTCAATAGGTATGCGTTATCAATATACTTTGAGCCCAGACAGGTTGTTTAATTGTTATAATTCATTCGATGCATATAAACAGAATAAAAAAATAAATAGTCAGACTTCAACTGATAATAGAAAAAATGACAACAAGAGTCATCACGTAAATGCCTATGCTGACTATGTTTTTAATGAAGATACACATCTTAAACTTGATTTGGATTACTACAATGGTAACACAATACACAGACAGAGCGTAAATATAGCCGAACAGAATTTGAATACACATAACAAGAGTGATAATATACTTTATGCTGGACGTCTTTCTTTTGAAATACCAATTTTTAAAGGCGAACTAAAAACAGGTATGGAGGTTTCTTATACAAATAATGACAACAAATATAAAGTATTAGAAAATTCAACACTACAAAATGCTTTGAGTTCAACAACGAATAAGGCAAGGCAGCATCTATACGCAGGATATATGCAGTATTCGCGCTCTTTTAGTGAAAAACTGAACGCTACATTAGGTGCGCGTTATGAATATTCCGATTTCAACTATTATATAGATGAAGCAAAGTCTGCAGAGGTTAGCAAGTCTTATTCTGGATTTTTCCCTTCTGCCTCAATAGCCTATAATGTTGGAAAGGTGAAAATGTCTCTGGCTTATAGGTATTCTACAGAACGCCCAGATTATTTCTCACTTAGAAACGCTATAGATATGAATAGTCCATATTCTTATGAAGCAGGAAATCCGAAACTTTTGCCAAGTAAGACAAATATGCTAACCTATTCTATTATGTGGAAGGACCTGATGGTAATGGCTTCATATACTGATGTGAAAGACGGAATAATATTTGTCTATGATAGGTTTGAAAATAGTGATTCTATCAACTTTTTTCAGGCAAGAAATATTAGCAGATATCATAGTTTGAATATTGCACTTCATTATTCTCCTACGTTGTTGAATATTTGGAAACCAAAAATGACATTGGAATATTCAAAACCATACATTACATATAATTCTGTTGGCTATAGAAAGCCAGAATTGAAATTGAAAATGAATAATATTATAGAACTGTCAAGTTCATTAAAGTTGGGGCTTGACATAATATATAATACGGCAGGCAATTCTGCCAATGATATATCCTATGATTATGCAGATTTTTACACAGAGATTTATTGTGTTAAAACATTCAATGAGAAATTAAGGTTAAATTTTTCAGTCTATAATGTATTTAACACGAGCAGAGAAAAATGGAAACTTAAGGGCAACGGTATTGTGTTTGGCAAATGGAATGATGGGAATCGTAGGAGTATAGAGCTTATGGTTACATACCGATTCAATCAGTCAAAGAGCAAATATAAAGGAACGTCGTCAACAAGTGAGTTAAATCGTTTGTAAAGCATTAAATAAAAAAGACTGAAATATTGAAAAAAGAAAATAGTCTTATTTTATATAATGTTTAACAAGAAAGTTGTTAAGAGTCCCGATACTTTGTTGGGACTCTTTTTTTATTAAATTATTATTTTGTTAATGTATAAAAACACAGAGGATACTATATTATCCTCTCATTTTAACAGGTTTACTGATAATAGGAATTAGTTGTTCTTGAATGCTACAACGCCTTTATATTCATTGTCAATATAGAATGTCTGGATAGTTTTTTCCTTGCCTTTATTAGCATTCTGTTTATATTGCAGCCTTACATAATATAGTTTCTTACCATTGTAAGGTTGATAACTGATGCTCTTCTTGAAGGCCTTGTCTTCTCCCATTAGTTTCTGCATGTTGGCTATTTGGTCTTTGCTTATATATTTTGTTGAATCAAACTTTAGGACTCTTGAAGAAGAGAAGTCTTCGTTAAGGTTGTCTTCAAGAAATTGCGTTGCTATTGACTTTGCTTTATTCTCATCACTGCAACCTACAAACAAAAACATGCAGGCTAATGCTAAACCAAAGATTGTTTTCTTCATTGTGGCAGAATATGATTATATTTGTATAGTTAAAATAATAAGGTTAAGAGTTGAAGCTAACCTGTGTCTAAATATATAAAACAATAGCCAAACTCTTAACCTTATATATACATTTAATTTATGTTCTGAATTATTCTAAAATTTAGAATTACAAACAGAACGTTCTATTATCTATCAGAATTTTATTTTTGAGGAATGTTCTTCAAAATGTCGAGCAGGTGATCCCAAACCATCTGAACTGTAGGGATAAGCAGACGCTCGTCAGGAGAATGAACTCCGCGAAGTGTTGGACCGAATGAAACCATGTCAAGGTTTGGATAACGCTCAGAGAAGAGACCGCACTCAAGACCTGCGTGGATGCCTAAAACTTTAGGGTCTTTACCAAACAGTTTCTTATAAGACTCAACAACAGTTTTTGTCAACTGACTGTTAGGATTCATCTTCCATGCTGGATAACCATCGCCTTGTTTGACTTCGCAACCAGCTAACTCGAAGAGTGCTTTAATAGTATTAGCCTGATTGTCGAGGTTGCTCATTACGTTAGAACGCTGACTTGCTACCATCTTAACATATCCGTCGAGAGTCTCAACGCTTGCAATGTTGCTTGATGTTTCAACAAGCCAAGCTAAGTCTTCGTCCTGGCACATAGCGAAAACTCCATTGTCAATAGCTTGTATTGCACGGATGAGACGAGTAGAAGCATCTTCGTTCATTACCTTTGCTGCTTCTGCGCTTTCCATAGTGAAGTCCATTGACTTCTCTGTTACATGGAATTCGTCTTCAACTTCTGCTGCAAATACATTCCAGTCAGCACGAACAGTTTCCTTCATATCAGCTGGCACCGCAAATGTTACTACACCGTCACGAGGAATTGCGTTGTGGAGCTTACCTGCGTTGAAGTCAACAATGCGTATAGCAGTCTTCTGCATTTCTTTATACATGAAACGTGCGAGAATCTTAATAGAGTTTGCACGTTTCTTGTTGATGTCGTCACCAGAGTGACCTCCAACAAGTCCTTTTAATGCAACTTTCATGAAGAAGTATCCCTGTGGTGCATCTTCACGTTCAAATTTGAGGCAGGCTTCTGTTGTTCTGCCACCAGCACAACTGACGAAAATCTGTCCTTCATCTTCTGAATCAAGGTTTATAAGCATGTCGCCTGTCATGAAATCTGCCTTCATGCCTTCAGCACCTGTAAGTCCAGTTTCTTCATCACGTGTGAAAACACACTCTATTGGTCCGTGCTCTAGATCGTCGCTGTCGAGAATGGCCATTTCAATAGCGCATCCGATACCGTCGTCGGCACCCAGTGTTGTTCCTTTAGCGCAAAGCCATTCACCGTCAACGTATGTCTGGATAGGATCATTGTCAAAGTCGAAATCAATGTCAACAAGTTTCTCGCATACCATATCCATATGGCTTTGAAGAATTACGGTCTGACGATTCTCAAAACCTGGTGTGGCTGGTTTCTTAATAAGAACATTACCAGTTTCATCAACTTTTGTTTCAAGACCACGACTTTCGCCGAAGTTTTTCAAGAACTCAATGATTTTCTCCTCACGCTTAGATGGGCGGGGAATCTTGTTAATTGCTGCGAATTGCTCAAAAACGCGAGCAGGTTTTAATTCTACGTTATTCATCTTTTATAAATAATTTTGGTGTGTTTTCTGTTTTTTTTATTACGAATCGAAGTTTTTCATAATACATAAAAGAACTACTTACATTTTAAAAGTCAAATAAAAAACAACTTTTAGCAGTTTTTTTTTGCTCTTTACTCGTTTAATCGTAACTTTGCAGCGACAAAATTAAATAAAATGATTGAAACAATCGTAATAAGTTTGTTAATAATTGCTATAGCAGTGGCATTATTATCAATAAAAGTGATATTTTTAAAGAATGGAAGCTTCTCATCGCAGCATATTCACGATAATGAAGCCCTGAAAGAACAGGGTATTGACTGTGTGATTGAACAAGACAGGCAAGCGCGAGAGAATAACAGGGCTACTTAGCCTTTTTCTATACAATATTTGAAATATTGTTGAGTCAAAAATAAATTAAAATAAAACTATAAAATGAAAAGAACAAAATTATTTCGTACAGTAGCTGTAGCAGCTATGGCTACAATGATGATTACTTCATGTAACAATCAGAATGCAAAAATGGACGAGAAAACTCCAGTTCAGAAGTCTGAACAAGGTCTTAAGATTGCATATGTTGAAGTTGATTCAATCATGTCACAGTATAATTTCTGTAAAGACTATTCAAAAGTTTTAGAGCAAAAAGGTCAGAATATTCAGAATACAATTGCACAGAAGGGTAGGGCACTTCAGACCGCCGCAGCCAAATTCCAACAGGATATTCAGGCAAACAAATATACAAGAGAGCAAGCAGAGGCTGTGCAGGCTAATCTTCAAAAGCAGGATAATGATTTGCAGATTCTTCAGCAGCGACTTGGTAATGAGTTCCAAACAGAGACAGATAAATACAACAAGGCTCTTAGAGACTCAATACAAAACTTTCTTGCTAAGTATAATAAGGACAAAAAATATACATTTATCTTAAGTAAAGTTGGTGACAATATGCTTTATGCAGATAAGGCATATGACATAACAGACGAGGTGATTGCTGGGCTGAATAAAGAATATAAGAGCTCACCAAAGAAGTCTGCTGATAAAAAGAAATAATAAATTGAAATAATAAATATCAGAATGAAGCGCAGTGAACGCTATCAATTTCTGTTAGACTACTATAAGAAAGAAATGCCTGAAGTCACTACCGAACTGCAGTTTGGTAGTGTCTTTCAGCTTTTAGTAGCAACGTTGCTGAGCGCTCAATGTACCGATAAGCGTATTAATCAGGTTACTCCTGAACTTTTCAGACGCTATCCAGATGCAAAAGCGATGTCTGAGGCTGAAGAGTCAGAGATTTTCGAATATATCAAGAGTGTTTCTTATCCAAATGCTAAAGCACACCACTTGTCAGAAATGTCTAAGATGATTATTGATAAGTTTGGAGGAAACGTGCCTGCGGTGTTCGAAGATTTAGTGACTTTGCCTGGTGTCGGCCGTAAAACAGCTAATGTTGTTGAGGCTGTTGCTTTTGGAAAAGCAGCGATGGCTGTTGATACACATGTGTTTAGAGTCAGCCATCGTTTAGGACTTGTCCCCAAAAGTGCTACTACCCCATATCTTGTTGAAAAAGAATTGGTAAAGAATATTCCTGACGATATAATTCCAAAAGCGCATCATTGGATTTTATTGCACGGAAGATATATTTGTACAAGCAGAAAACCTCATTGTGAGAAGTGTCCATTTGATGATATTTGTCCTAAAAACAATGTTTAATAAAAGCTATACTGTTATATGGAAGCAAAGCGAATATTAAAGTTCTTGGCAAACATAACTAAGAACAATAATAGGGAATGGTTTAATGAAAATAAAAATGAATATCTATATTGTCGTAAAAGTTTTGAAGACGATATAGAACAGGCAATTTTGAGAATTGCAGAATTCGATGATTCTATTGCGCATATAACAGTGAAGGATGCTACTTACAGATTTTATAGGGATACACGTTTCTCACCAGATAAATCACCATATAAAAGACATTTTGGTGCATATATAGCTGCGCATGGAAAAAAGTCTCTTCATGGGGGATATTACATTCATCTTGAGCCTGATAATTGTATGCTTGCATGTGGTAATTATTGGTTGCCGACAAACATTCTGACTGCTTGTAGAAATGAAATAATGATGAATTTAAATGAATGGCAGGAATGTGTTGAAAATAAGGATTTTATACAGTTGTTCGGTAAGCCAAACGAGGGAGCTTGGGGTGATGAAAAAGGTTTTGGCATAGAGCATTTGAAGAGTTGTCCTGCTGGATTCCCTCGTGATTACGAACACATAGAATATCTTAGGATGAAAGACTATTGTGCATGGATTAAGGTTGAAGACACATTCTTTGATAGTCCACAATGGTTTGATAAGATGGTAAATGTATTTAAAGTTGCCAAACCGATGATGGACTTTATGAATGCCATTATTGATGATTACGAATGATTATTGTTTTATTTGTATTTTTAAACTTATTTTTACTTCTTCATTGCTGCGCTTACAGTTTTATTTTTTGTAATGTGCATAGTGGTGAATATGCATAAATATCCAAAACATAGAACTGTCTCTTTGTTTTGTGAATATTTTTTCATGTAAAAAGTGTAATTTTAGAAAAAACATATAATAATATTTGCCATATAAAAAGATTATTCTTAATTTTGCACTCATTAAAATATTTTAGTATATTTGTTAACATTAAAAATCATAATTTATGTCAAAAATTAGTGGTCGCATTTCGCAGATCATCGGTCCTGTGATTGACGTATATTTCGACACCGCAGGTCAAGATGCAGAAAAAGTGCTGCCAAAAATCCACGAAGCCTTAAAGGTTGTTCGTAGCGATGGACGTGATTTGATTGTCGAAGTGCAGCAGCACATCGGCGAGGATACTGTGCGTTGTGTCGCAATGGACAATACCGACGGTTTGCAGAGAGGATTGGAAGCTATTCCAATGGGTAGCCCTATTCAGATGCCTGCCGGTGACCAAATCAAAGGCCGAATGCTAAATGTGATAGGACAACCTATCGACGGTATGAAACAGCTCGACATGGAAGGTGCATACCCAATCCATCGCGAGGCTCCAAAATTTGAGGAACTGTCTACACGTAAGGAAATGTTGGCAACTGGTATTAAGGTCATTGACCTGCTTGAGCCATACATGAAAGGTGGTAAGATTGGTTTGTTCGGTGGTGCCGGTGTAGGTAAGACCGTGCTTATTATGGAGCTTATCAACAACATTGCAAAAGGACACAATGGTTATTCTGTGTTTGCTGGTGTTGGAGAACGTACTCGTGAGGGTAACGACCTTATTCGTGAAATGATTGAGAGTGGTGTCGTTCGATATGGTGATAAGTTCAAAAAAGCTATGGACGAAGGCAAGTGGGATCTTTCTCTTGTCGATCCAGAGGAACTTAAAAAGTCACAGGCAACACTTGTTTACGGTCAGATGAATGAGCCTCCAGGTGCCCGCGCATCTGTTGCGCTTTCTGGTCTTACTGTCGCAGAAGAGTTCCGTGATAAGGGAGGTAAGGATGGAGCTGCTGCTGACATTCTCTTCTTTATTGACAACATCTTCCGTTTCACACAGGCTGGTTCTGAGGTTTCTGCACTTCTTGGTCGTATGCCTTCTGCTGTAGGTTATCAACCAACTCTAGCATCTGAGATGGGTGCAATGCAAGAGCGTATTACTTCAACAAAGAAAGGTTCTATCACATCAGTTCAGGCTGTTTATGTGCCTGCAGACGATTTAACCGACCCTGCTCCTGCAACAACATTTACCCACCTTGACGCAACAACTGAGTTGTCTCGTAAGATTACAGAGCTTGGTATTTACCCTGCTGTAGATCCACTTGGAAGTACTTCACGTATTCTTGATCCACTGATTGTTGGTAAAGAGCATTATGACTGTGCACAGCGTGTTAAGCAGATTCTTCAGAGATACAAAGAATTGCAGGATATTATTGCTATTCTTGGTATGGATGAGTTGTCTGACGAAGATAAGCTGACTGTGAACAGAGCTCGTCGTGTTCAACGTTTCCTCTCTCAGCCATTTGCAGTTGCTGAGCAGTTTACTGGTGTACCTGGCGTGATGGTGTCTATTGAAGATACAATTAAAGGTTTCAATATGATTTTGGATGGAGAGGTTGATGACCTCCCAGAACAGGCATTCTTGAATGTTGGAACTATTGAAGATGCTATCGCAAAAGGTAAGAAACTTTTGGAAGCTGCTAAAGGTTAATAGTCAGAGTATATGAGTTTAAGATTGAAAATAGTTTCACCTGAAAAGGTGGTTTATGATGGCAATGCTGATAGTGTGCTGGTTCCTGGCACGCTTGGCTCTTTTGAAATTCTGAACGATCACGCACCAATTATTTCTTCTCTTGAAAAAGGTGTTGTTGAATATGGATTGAATGGAGTAAAAGAGCAACTTCAAATCTCAGGTGGTTTCGTTGAAGTTAAGAAAAACGTAGTAAGCCTTTGTGTTGAAGTCGGATAAGTCGATGTTAGAGATGAACATTCGTGAAATTGTAAAGAGGTATTTGACGAGAGGTTTCGCTCTTATATGCATGCTATATATTATAGGTATATGTGTTGAGCGGATTTTTACTATTTCGTTGGATTGGTCGTTGATACTTTCTTTTATTTTTTCGGTAATAACTTTATTAGCTTATGGCCTGTGCTGGAAAGTAGTAGCAAAGTCTTCACCAAAGAGCCTTACATTATATTATATGGCAGGTTCCGTGATGAGAATGTTTCTGGCAATTCCATTTGTGGTTGGTTATTGGATGTATTCTTCATCTTTCAACGATGTTCTTCGCTTTGTTATCGTGTTTATCATTTTCTATCTTGTAATGCTTGCATACGATGCTATATACTTTGCAAGAGTGGAAAAACAAAACAAAAAGAACAATTATAACAAATGAAACATTTTAGACAATTGCTCTTTATTCTATTTATGTTTATGAGCATAGTCCCAATGAGTGCTGCTGAAACAGAAGGCGATGGAAGTTTTGACCTCCAGAGTGTTTTGTGGGGACATGTTAAGGATAGTTATGAATGGCACATCACCGATATTGGTGATAAGAAAATAATCATTCATCTTCCTGTGATTGTACATAGCAGTACTGGTTGGCATTTCTTCATGAGCAATCAAATAGAAGAAGAACCAATTGAAGATGGTAAACTAAAAGGTTATAAAGCTTGCCCTGAAGGTACAGGACTCTATATTGCTCCTGCAGGAAGCATATACGAAAACCGCATAGTTGAACTTGCAGAAGATGGAACTGAAATACGTCCATTTGATATAAGTCTTACTAAGACGGTCATAGTATTACTCATAGATGCTATCTTGTTGTTAATCTGTGTGTTGATACCTGCTCGTTGGAGTAGAAGACACAAGGTTGATGACCCTGCACCAAAAGGATTTACTGGTTTTATGGATATGTTTATCTCATATATTTACAATGATGCAATAAAGCCATCGTTAGGAGATGAGGCTAAGCGATATGCCCCTTATTTGCTGACATGCTTTTTCTTTATTTTCGTTGCAAATATTATGGGTATAATTCCATTCCCTCCAGGTGGTGGAAACCTTACTGGTAATATTACCATCACATTCTTCTTAGCAGTTTGTACATTGATCGTTACAAACATTTCCGGAACAAAACATTATTGGAAAGATATTTTCTGGCCAGATGTGCCATGGTGGTTAAAGGTCCCTGTACCACTGATGCCATTGATTGAGGTGTTCAGTATCTTTACAAAACCACTCGCACTCATGGTCCGTCTCTTTGCCAATATGCTTGCTGGTCATGCTATAGCAATTGCGCTTACTTGCATTATCTTTATTATGGCAAGTATGGGTGTTTTTGCATGTGGTTCAATGTCGTTAGTAAGTGTGGCGTTAAGTGTATTTATGATGTTGCTTGAAGTGTTAGTTTGCTTCATCCAAGCGCTTGTATTTACAATGCTTAGTGCTGTGTTCATTTCTCTCGCTCGTGTTAAGGGTCACGAGGCTTAATTCCCTTTGTTGGGATTTTTGCAATAAACCTTTGATTAACAGGTGTTTTTGTATAAAAGCCTAAGTAATAATTAAAAGAAAGAATAAATATTAATTAATAATTTAAAATTAAAAAAACTATGTTATCATTATTATTAGAAGCAGGTATTGCACAGTTAGGTGCAGCAATTGGTGCAGGTTTAGCAGTTATAGGTGCAGGTTTAGGTATCGGTCGCATTGGTAGCAATGCAATGGATGCTATGGCACGTCAGCCAGAGAAGATCGGTGATATCCGTACAGCTATGATTATTGCAGCTGCTCTTGTTGAGGGTGTTGCTTTCTTTGCTGTTATTATCGCATTGCTCTGCAATAAATAATTTTATTCCTAATAGACAAAGATTAAGTAATAAACCAAATTAACAGCTTATATGTCATTATTATTGCCTGATACAGGTTTGCTGTTTTGGATGACGTTAGTCTTCATTATTGTTCTTTTTATCTTGTGGAAGTGGGGATTCCCTTCAATTATCAAGATGGTAGAAGACAGAAAAGCTTTCATAGATGAAAGTCTTAAGAAAGCTCACGAAGCTAATGAACGTCTTGAAAACATCAAGCAAGAAAGCGAAACTCTGCTTCAGGAAGCACGCGAAAAGCAGGCACAAATACTGAAAGAAGCTGCCGAAACACGTGAGGTTATAGTTTCTAAGGCCCAAGATAAGGCAAAGGCTGAAGGCGCACGCCTTCTGAATGAAGCTAAGGCAGAGATTGATAGCCAGAAACAGCAAGCTATTAGCGAAATACGTGCACAGGTGGCTGAATTATCAGTACAGATAGCAGAGAAAGTGCTTCGCAGTCGTCTCTCAGACGATAAAGAGCAGAATGCACTTATAGATAGGCTGTTGGATGAAGTTGCTAATAAATAGTAAATACTGCTTATGGATATAGGAGTAATATCGGTACGTTATGCTAGAGCACTTCTGAAGAGTGCTTTAGAACAACATGTTGACGATGCTGTATATCGTGATATGCAGGTGTTGTCTGATTGTTATCTCAACGTGCCTCAATTGAGGTTGACGATATGTAACCCTATGATGGCTAAAGAAACCAAGCAGCAGCTTTTGTTGACTGCTTGCGGCGAGCAGCGTACAGCTTTGACCGAAGCTTTTGTTAAACTCGTTCTTGGCGAAGACAGGGAGGATATCCTGCAATTCATGGCTAATGCGTATATCACTCTTTATAGGCAACATAAGAATGTCATCCGCGGACGACTCATCACTGCCAATGTTGCATCTGATGACATGGTTCAGAAGATGAAAGAAATGGTAGAGAGCAGAACTAAAGGTACTGTGGAATTTGAGACAGAAGTTAACCCTGAAATTATTGGTGGCTTTATTCTTGAATATGACACATACAGAATGGATGCTAGCGTGAAGAAGAAGCTTCACGAGATTCTCCACACATTAAAAAAGTAAAATAGAAAAACAAAATGTCAGACAAAATAAAACCAAGCGAGGTATCAGAAGTATTGCTTCAACAGCTTCGTGGCATCAGTGATCAAGAAAAGTTTGACGAGATAGGTACTGTACTTACTGTCAGCGATGGTGTCGCTCGTATCTACGGTCTACGTAATGCTGAAGCCAATGAGTTGTTAGAGTTTGAGAATGGTACAATGGCCATTGTGATGAACCTCGAAGAGGATAATGTCGGCTGCGTGCTTCTTGGTACAACATCTGGTATCAAAGAGGGAATGGTTGTTAAACGTACAAAGCGTATTGCTTCTATTCGCGTTAACGACAACATGCTCGGTCGCGTTATCAATCCTCTTGGACAAGCAATCGATGGAAAAGGTGAAATTGATTTGACCGATTCATTCGAGATGCCTCTTGATCGTAAAGCTCCTGGTGTGATCTATCGCCAGCCGGTGAAAGAGCCTCTTCAGACTGGTATCAAGGCTGTCGACTCAATGATTCCTATCGGTCGTGGTCAGCGTGAGCTTATTATTGGTGACCGCCAGACTGGTAAGACCGCTATTGCTGTTGATACTATTATCAATCAGAAGAGCTTCTATGAAGCTGGTAAACCAGTATATTGTATCTATGTAGCCATTGGCCAGAAAGCTTCAACTGTAGCTGCATTGGTACAGAACCTGAAGGAGCATGGGGCACTTCCTTACACAATCATCGTTTCTGCTACAGCTTCAGATCCAGCCGCTATGCAGTATTATGCACCTTTTGCTGGTGCTGCTATCGGAGAATACTTCCGTGATAGAGGTGAGTCTGCTTTAGTAGTATACGATGACTTGTCAAAGCAGGCTGTTGCTTATCGTGAAGTATCATTGATTCTCCGTCGTCCTTCTGGACGTGAGGCATATCCTGGTGACGTGTTCTATCTGCATAGCCGTCTGTTGGAGCGTGCAGCTCGTATCAATGACCAACAGGAAGTTGCAGAGCAAATGAATGACCTGCCAGAGTGTCTTAAAGGACATGTAAAAGGTGGTGGTTCTTTGACAGCCCTTCCTATTATTGAGACACAGGCAGGTGACGTTTCTGCATATATTCCAACCAACGTAATTTCTATTACTGATGGTCAGATATATCTTGAGACAGACCTCTTTAACCAAGGTTTCCGCCCAGCTATCAATGTCGGTATCTCTGTGTCACGTGTAGGTGGATCTGCACAGATTAAGTCTATGAAGAAAGTTGCCGGAACATTGAAGATTGATATGGCTCAGTATCGTGAGCTTGAAGCTTTCTCTAAGTTCTCAAGCGATATGGATGCTGTTACAGCAATGACTCTTGATCGTGGTAGAAAGAACAACCAGCTGCTCATTCAGCCACAATACAGCCCTATGGCAGTAGGCGAGCAGGTTGCTATTCTCTATTGTGGAACCAACGGTCTGATGCACGATGTTCCTGTTGACCAGATTCGTCAGTGTCAGGATTCATTCCTTGAGAAGATGCGTTCAACCCATCAGGATGTTATCGACTTGTTGGGTAGCGGTAAACTCACAGACGAGGCAACAGCAACAATAGAATCAGTAATGGCTGACATTGCTGGACAATATAAGAAGTAATAGCGAATCATAATTGCATTGAAATGCCTTCACTCAAAGAGATAAAAAACCGAATAGCCAGTGTTAATAGTACTCGAAAGATTACGAGTGCTATGAAGATGGTTGCCTCAAGTAAGTTGCATCATGCTCAGGTGATGATTGAAAATATGCTTCCTTATGAAACTATGTTGGAGCATATTCTAAAGACTTTCTTGGCTTCAGAGGCTGATGCTGAAACAATTTACAGCATAGAGCGTCCAGTAAAACGTGTCGCTCTTGTAGTTTTTGCTTCAAACAGCAGTCTTTGTGGAGGATTCAACGCTAACATTTTGAAACTAATGCAGCAAACTGTTGATAGTTATTCTCATCTTGGACATGAGAATATACTTATCTATCCAATAGGAAGAAAGGTTGCAGAGAAAGTTTCAAAGTTAGGATTGACATCTTGTGGTGATTTCACTTCATTGGCTGATAAGCCTAATGTGCAGCAATGTATTGACATCGCGCGTGAGTTAGGTGAACAGTTTGCTGCGGGTGATATCGACAGAGTTGAACTCATCTATCATCATTTCAAGAGTGCAGGTTCGCAGATTCTTACCCGCAAAGCACTTCTTCCAATAGATATTTCAGAAGAGTTGCAGCGTGACCATGAACGTGACTTAAAGTCAAATATTGCCACTTTGCAGGCTCAGGAATATCTTCGCAAGCGCGGAGAGAGAAAAGGACAGAAAGAACAGGAAAATGTTAAGCCACTCAACGATAATTTCATTGTAGAGCCAGACATGGACTCAGTTCTTAGCAGTCTTATTCCAAAACTTGTCCACTTGATGATTTATACAGCTTTGCTCGATAGTAATGCTTCTGAGCATGCTGCCCGTATGGTTGCTATGCAGACCGCAACTGATAATGCAGACGAGCTTCTTCGTGAACTTAATCTGCAATACAACAAGTCGCGTCAGCAGGCTATTACAAGTGAATTGCTCGATATTGTTGGAGGTTCTGTTAATAATTAACATTCCAAAGATAATATAAAAAGAAGCACATTGCAACTAAAACAATGTGCTTCTTTTTTATTTTTATACTTTTTAGTTCAAGAGTTTGTCTTTTTGAAGTTCACATAGATGTCTTAGAATTTGTCAACGGTAACCTTTTTTACTTTAACTTGTCAACTATGAACTGGTTTACTACATTAATCTTTAGTTCGGAAAAACTATGCACTATAAATTATGCATTTTGAAATAAATTTCTGAACTGTATTGACGAAAAATTAATGAATATAATCTTTTGCTCTCTTAGAGCACTTATATATTTCTTAATATATAGAGGCTTTGCTTAGCCTATTATCACAGAGCCTTTTAGACAGTAATATAATAGTTCGGCAAATGTACATTTTATCTTATTATTTTGTGAACATATATAGCAGTAATATTATTGTTTGACCACGCTATTCTATTTTACACTTGTCATAAAATGATGCTGAGAATTATTTTTTTATCAAAATTCATTTTTTTGAATGGAGCTTACTTTTGTCGCATTTATCATTATAATAGTTCATTATTAATTCAATTAACATAATGATATTGAAATCTTTGTCAACATTTTTTTGAAAATAACCATAATAAATTTTTAATTTAAAAGTAAGTGAGGTACATAATATTAGTTACGTGTTATCTACAATAACGGTAATTTAGACCCAAGTGCAAAAGACTATAGCGTATGGGATGATACTGAAGAATAAAGTCTTATTTGGTTAATTTGTGAACAAAAATGATGGAGCACCAATTACGATGCTCCATCATTTTTGTTTATAAGGTTAATTGTTACTTTACTACAACTTTCTGATTATTTATGATATATATACCTTTAGATAAGATGTTCTTGTTGTTGCCTACATAGCGGCCGTCAAGGGTGTAAATATCTTTAGACTCTGTATTATTTTTCTCTATGCTGTGGATATTGGTTGTAATGTAGTGGTCGAAATCTTTAGTGAAGCTGATAGTTATTATGCCATTGCTTTCTTCTATTTTTGTAAGAGCCTTATTAAGCGATTCTCCATTATAAACCCTTAGGTTAGGTAATGACATTCTTTCGTTTGCGGTCATTATATGAGATGTTCCAGGGAAAGGGTCGCCAGCCAACTGTTTGTAGTAGTCTTGGTTCGTTACTTTTCCTCCTTCGCCGGTTCCCCAGTCTTTTATAGTACCGACGTTGGTAGATGCAGCTAGAAAACCGTCGGCAGGAACAACAGCCATGTTGGGACTTCCTATTGAGTTATTAACCGAATTTCCATTGCTGCCTTGCAATTTAAATATATCGCTAATATAGTTGACATGATACATCAACAGTCCATGACCTTTTTGTCTTGTATTCCATCCTTTAGTTTGGATATTTTCTATTATGAAATACTCTCTATTTGTCTCGTCGTTATCATTTTTTATTCTATAGGCCTTGCCACCATCTTTTTCGACTGGAAGAATCTGCAAGTCGGTTACGTCGTCTGTTAAGTCCTCAATTTCAATCCACCCCAAAGATTCTCTTTCCCAAGCGGTGTATGCAGCAGGGCAGTGTCCGTTGTCAACATACTCGCCTGCATCCATCAGGCTCCAGTCTTCCATTGCCTGATTATCAACAGACTGAGTGTCTGTTGGGTAGAAATCAGGAAGACCTAAGGCATGTGAAAATTCGTGGCAGAATAAACCAACGCCGTTGATTCTGTTTAGAGGTTCTGTTTTGTATGCTCCTGGATATCCGTTAAGTTCATTGCTTATGCCATATCTGTAAACCTTAAGATTGTCATTAATCTTTACTTCAAACCCTTTTGTCGTACCCACTTTTGGCCAAAGGCAGTCTTCTGAGTTTTGTGATATGCTTCCAGAATATCCTGCATATATAATATAAACAAGGTCAACATTTCCATCGTTGTTCGAATCATACTGAGAGAAATCTACTGAGTTTTTTATTTTGTCAATCACTTCAGGAATGAACCTGTCCATACGGTCTTTTCTGCCTTCGCCATAATATACCAGTTCATTATCGAGTCTTACAGGGCCGTAAATGTCAAATTGTGGGCGGAACTTACCAAAGCTCATGTCGTCAAAGTATTGAGCTACACTTCCATAATTGCGGTTCTCACTATTTCCAAAATCCTTAGGATAGCCTTCTCCGTTGAGATACTGTTCAAAAGATTTCTTAGGGTCAGGAAGAGAGAAATTAACATCGTTGAAATCTACAAGTATTACTGGCACTTTAGGACTGCCCATGTGCTGTAAGAAAGTGTTGTCAACTACTATTGGTTCGCGTTTCATCATCTCTCTACGCATTTTAGCATCGTGGTTAAAGAACAATTTGCGGTTTTGTTTCTTTGCCAGTGCTATTTCCTCAGAACTGCGATTGTTAGCCTCGTGGGCCAGTTGACTAGTAGCAACCAACTCTCCTTCGGCAGTAGTAGATGCGATGTAGAAATCTGTGCCGACTCTGCAAAGCAACACACCGTCGGAAGTTGTAAACCAGTGAGAATGTTCGTCGCCGTAGCCAATAACGGTAAGTTGAGTGCCGTCACTCTGGGTGACAGTGACAGGCAACGGATAGACTTTAGCTGCTTTTGCCATAAAAACACCAAAAGCAAGAATTAATGTAAGTAAAATCTTTTTCATTGTTATGCTTTTTTATTTATTCTTTCTATCAATATATAATTATATCGGGTAAATATTGTTTTTATCATAGAAGTACTGTCCTTTATGTCTTGTTTGTTTTCCAAACTCTATAGCATGTGTAGGGCAGTGATGGTAGCAGGCAAAACAAGTCATGCATAGACCGTTATGCTTCCACTCTGGATATTTCTCTTTACTCATTGTAATGTTATCAACTGGGCATATACGACTGCATTTGCCGCAGTGAGTACATCTTGTTTCATTTACCCAGAACTTTCTGTCTGTAATCAGATGTTTATAGAAATACCAACCTAGCAGACGACTATTTGTCTTAGGCCATTTGCCATAAGTTAGTTGCTGGATGTTTCGTTGTCTATCAAATATAAGTTGGCCAATCTCCCTTATCCTTTCTTCTGCTATTTGTTTCTTTTCAGCCTCCTTGTCAAGTTTGTCAACATCCATGAATGGCAAGCCTACATACGACTCAGGCATAAGAATTGAAAAGCAAGAGTCAAGCGTGTAACCGTAATTTCGTAGCAACTTTTCAAAAATGTTCATTGCTTCGCCTACGGTGTCTCCAGCCGTACATAGTGAATAAAAATAAAATGGAGTGGGGGAGTTTACTTTCAGGCGTTCTATAAATTTGCAGATGATAGTTGGCGGACGCCATGCGTGAACAGGGAAACATACCCCCAAGCGCTCATCGGCTTCTAAGTCAATAATAACATCTCCGTCGCCAAAGTCGGTGACAGACTTAAGCCTCTCGCCTGTAATTTCACTTAAGCGATTAGCAGCCCAACGAGTATTGCCAGTAGCAGATAAATATAAAATCATCAGACACTGCCGATAGAAGTCGTTGCAAATATAGCAAAGATTATTGATATAATTAAACTTTTTACAAATTTATGTAAAAGATTTAGCAAAATTTGCCAAAATCGAAAAAACATAGTAATATTGCAAATGTTTTATATAATCAAAGTTTAGGAAGTGTCATGTTCTCTTCAAGTCATTAAGGTTAAAAGGTTAAGGCTTTGAGGTGGGCTCATTATTCCAACCTCATGATGTATGCGTTTAACCATCTAAATACTAGAAATAGGGATTTTGACTTCCGAAAACATCAAAAAATAAATATCTTAAGTGAAGACATTATATACATTCCTGTTTGTTTTTCTTGCACTGTTTATGCAAGATGTTGAAGCACAAGTGACAATGCGCGATTGTTGGCTCAATATGCCACAATCAGAATATCAGTATTTAACCCTCGTAGAACGTTCGGAAATGCTTAGGCACTATGAGGAACAAGATACAGCAGTTGTTGAAAACAGGCTGTCAGAGCAAAGTCGAATAGATACGCTTACAACAAACTATTGTAGGGTTATTCTTAATAAACGTACGACTCTTGAGATGAAGCTTTTTGCGAAAGATGATGGCAGTCAGAATATTTGTGTTGTTAAGACATTTTCTTTGCCACAGTTGAATAGTATTGTTGCTATTTACAATACTGACTGGAAAAAGCAGACTTCAGTTTTCGATGAATCTTTTTCAATAGAAGATTTTATAGATGGTGAAAATGTCGTTTCTGAGGAAGATTTGGAAAAGCTGAAGATGGCATATTTCCCGTATCTATTTAATGCGTGTCTAGCACTTGAAAAAGATATTATTACAATAACTCCTGTTGTTTCCTATAAGGAATACCTTAATGATGATATATCTAATTTAGTTAAGGAGTTAATTAAGGAGTTATAAGTAGTTAAGTTGTTTTCTTGTTTTAGAATGTTTTGCTATGTGTTAAATCAATTTCTGACAATTAAGATAATTGATGTATTTATTTATGAACTATAAAAAGCAGACTAATTCTATTGTAAACTCGTTAATTTGTCAACACGTTTAAATTGTAGTTCTTTAGGGAGTTTAATCCATTTCTTGTTTTTTGCAAATTTAATGGTGCTGCCCTGTAATTGCTTTAGTGTATAAGTACTATTACTATTATTGAAGGTTAGTTGTGCTTTAAGGTCTTCGCTCCCATAGTCGTTTATGATGGTAAGTACAGCTTTATCTTCACTGGTTATCTCAGCACTTACGATTAGCCATAGTCTGAAATCATAGTCGGCAGATATGTAACCTGCCATTTCACCAAGCATCTCTTGCCCTTCAACTATAATATTCTGGTCGTAAAGATTAATGCTGATACTAATATTTTCTGTCTCATTTGTTATTGTTGCACAGAAAACAGAATCTGTCTGTGCATTTGAGTCTATAGTAAAAACAATCAATAAGAATAATATGTTTAACAGTTTTTTCATGGTAGTGGGAATTATTTATTACAGCATGGCAAATGTAATAAATATATATCAATTTGTGATGTGATTTTACAAAAATAAAACATTCTGGTAATATAATTCATTATTTTTAAGTATCTTTGCACCCTTAAAGTACTGAATAATTGCATTTTTTATTTGTAGAGACATTTCTTCGGCACTTAATACAAAGGTATTTAGATGATTAATAATAATATTTTGCCCGACTATATATTTGAATCGAGTTGGGAGGTTTGTAATAAAGTTGGTGGCATCTATACTGTTCTTTCAACACGTGCAAAGACAATGCAGACACTTATGGAAGACCGCGTCGTTTTCATTGGACCTGACTTATGGAAAGATAGTCCATGCCAGTTATTTGAACCGGATGAAAGTATATTTGCTGATTGGCAGAAAAAGGTTGCAAATGACGGCCTGAAAATTAAGGTTGGCAGATGGTCTGTGCCTGGAAAACCTATTGCAGTGCTCGTAGACTTTTCAGTATATTACAATCAGAAAAACGACATATATACACAGTTATGGAACGACTATCATGTTGACAGTATACATGCGTATGGCGACTATGACGATGCTTCAATGTTTGCCTTTGCAGCTGCTAAGGTGGTTGAAAGCTTTGTCAAAAACATTCCTGTCAAGTGCAAAAAAATTATATATCATGGCAACGAATGGATGACAGGACTTGGTCTCCTCTATATAAAAAAGTATGTACCACAGGTTGCTACCGTTTTTACCACCCATGCAACAACTATTGGTAGAAGTATTGCATTTAATGGAAAGTCATTATATGATTACTTCTATGGGTACTTCGGTGACCAGATGTCTCAGGAACTGAATGTTCAAAGCAAGCATTCTATAGAGAAGCAGACGGCACATAATGTAGATTGTTTTACAACTGTCAGTAATCTAACGGCAAAAGAGTGTAAACAGTTTTTAGATAAGACTGTAAACATCGTTACCCCTAATGGTTTTGAAGATGATTTTGTTCCGAAAGGAATTGAATATACTATAAGACGAAACAAGGCACGTAAGAAAATCCTGAGAATAGCTAATGCTTTGACAGGTAAAACATTTGATACAGACACCTTGATTTTGTCTATAAGTGGAAGGAATGAATACCGCAATAAAGGTATTGATATTTTCTTGAATGCAATGACAAAACTCTCTGAACGACAGGAAAATATAAAGAAAGAAGTGCTCGCTGTTGTATGTGTTCCATGTTGGCATGACGGTCCACGATTTGATTTACAATCAAGATTGTCAGAAAATAAGCAGTTTGACACAGCATTATCAGATTCATACTCAACACATATACTTCATTCAGAAGAACAAGAACAGATATCAAAGGGGATAAAACAAATAATAAATTGTAATAAAGTAGAATCGAAGTTCAATATAATAATGATTCCAGTTTATCTTGATGGGAACGATGGAATCGTTGATCTAAGCTATTATGATTTTCTTATTTGTAATGATTTGTGTGTCTATCCTTCATACTATGAGCCATGGGGATACACACCTCTCGAAGCTGTTGCTTTCAGAATACCCTGCATAACCACAAATCTTGCTGGATTTGGATTGTGGGTGAGAGAGAATATAGGCATGGATACAAATCTCATGAAAGGCGTTGACGTGATTGAACGAAACGACCATAACAATGAATATGTTGAAGAAAGAATATGTAATTCTATTGTGGAATTTTCTGCACTTGGAAAGTCAGAAATAAGAAAAGCAAGAGAAAAGGCACAACAGATAGCTAAAAAAGCATTATGGTGTAAATTCTTTAAATATTATATAGATGCTTATGATATTGCATTGAGCAAAATGAAAGAGAGAAATCAAAATAATATTGGCAACAAAAATAATGATATAAATATATGAAGATAAAATCAGACTATACTAATATTCCTCAATGGAAAGAACTGACTGTAAAGTCGACATTGCCTGACGAATTAAAGTGTTTAGACGAGTTGGCACACAACATGTGGTGGGCTTGGAATTATGAAGCTCGCGATATGTGGAAAAGTCTAGACGAACAACTTTATGAAAAGGTGGGTCACAATCCTGTTTTATTACTTGAGCGACTAAGCTACGACAGGAAGGAAGCGATAGTGAAAGACAAGGAAATTATGGATAAGGTTGAAAATGTCTGTAAGAAATTTCATGATTATATGAATGTTGAGCCAGATAGCAGTCGTCCTTCTGTTGCATATTTCAGTATGGAATATGGACTTAACCAGGTCTTGAAGATATATTCTGGAGGTTTAGGAATGCTTGCGGGTGACTATCTGAAAGAAGCATCAGATAGCAATGTAAACCTTTGTGCCGTAGGTTTCCTCTATAGATTTGGTTATTTCCGTCAGTCTTTGAACATGGAAGGGCAGCAGATTGCCAATTATGAGGCGCAGAATTTCAACTCACTTCCTCTTGTAAGACAAATGGATAATGATGGTGATCCAATGGTTGTAGACGTACCATATATGAACTATCACGTGCATGCTTATGTCTGGAGAGTAAATGTTGGCAGAATATCATTGTATCTATTGGATACAGATAACGAAATGAATTCAGAATTCGATAAACCAATAACTCATTCACTCTATGGAGGTGACTGGGAAAACAGACTTAAGCAAGAAATACTTCTTGGTATAGGTGGTATGCTGACTCTTAATAAACTTGGGATCAAGAAAGATATTTATCACTGCAATGAGGGACATGCCGCATTATGCAATCTACAACGTCTGTGTGACTATGTTAAGTCTGGACTTACATTCAATCAGTCGCTTGAACTTGTCCGGGCCTCAAGTTTATATACATGCCATACTCCTGTGCCTGCAGGACATGACTATTTTGACGAGGCTCTGTTTGGTAAATATATGGGAGGATACCCAGAACTCTTAGGAATTTCATGGGATGAGTTTATCGGCATGGGCAGACAAGACCCTAATGACCACACTGAGCGTTTCAGTATGTCAACATTTGCTTGCAATACTTCACAGGAGATAAATGGTGTAAGTAAGCTTCATGGCTGGGTTAGTCAGAAAATGTTTGCACCAATATGGAAAGGTTATTATCCTGAAGAAAATCATGTGGGATATGTCACAAATGGAGTCCATTTCCCTTCGTGGGCTGCAACAGAATGGCGTAAACTATATGCAAAATATTTTGACGATAAGTTTATGTCTGATCAAAGCAATGAACAGATTTGGCACGCCATTTATAATGTCCCAGATGCAGAGATATGGGAGACTAGAATGGCTCTGAAGAAAAAACTTGTTAAATATATTAGAGACAAGTTTCGAGAGACATGGTTGAAGAATCAGGGTGACCCATCAAGAGTTGTATCTTTGCTTGAGAAAATTAATCCAAATGCACTGATGATTGGTTTCTGTCGTCGTTTCGCTACATATAAACGTGCTCATCTTCTTTTTACAGATCTTGAAAGACTTGAAAAGATAGTAAATAATCCAAAATATCCAGTACAGTTTATTTTCTCGGGGAAAGCTCATCCTGCGGATGGAGCGGGACAAGGACTTATTAAGCGAATATTCGAGATAAGTCAGCGACCTGAGTTTCTCGGAAAGATAATATTCCTTGAGGATTATGATTTTCAGTTGGCTCGTCGTCTTGTTTCGGGTGTTGATATATGGATGAATACACCAACACGTCCACTTGAGGCTTCTGGCACATCTGGTGAAAAGGCTGAGATGAATGGTGTAGTTAACTTGTCGGTTCTTGACGGATGGTGGTTAGAAGGATATAGAGAAGGCGCAGGATGGGCTCTTACAGAGAAGAGGACCTATGAAAACCAAACATACCAAGATCAACTTGATGCTGCAACAATCTATGGATTGCTTGAAAACGAGATCATTCCTTTATATTATCAGCAGAATGACAAAGGTTTTAGCGAGGGGTGGATTAAAGTAATAAAGAACAGTATTGCAACAATAGCACCTCATTACACAATGAAACGCCAGCTTGATGACTACTATATGAAGTTCTACAATAAAGAAGCAAAGCGTTTCAAGGCTCTGTCTGCGAATAATAATCAATTGGCTAAAGAAATAGCCCAGTGGAAGGAATTAGTTGCACAACGTTGGGATATGATAAACGTTGTTAAAAAAGAATCAGAGATTGTAAACCATGGAATTGAAACAGGAAAAGATTATAAATTGCGATATGTCGTAGATACACAGGGATTGGATAACTCTATCGGGCTTGAGTTTGTAATTCTAAGAACTGATGAAAACGGAGAAACAAAAGTTTATCATGTTATACCATTCAATCTTGAAGAAAGAAATGGAAATCTACAAACTTATGGGTGTCGTGTTGTGATAGACAATGCTGGTACGTTTAAGTTTTGTGTAAGAATGTATCCTAAAGATGATCGACTACCTCATCGTCAAGATTTCTGTTATGTTAAGTGGCTGGACTAAATAAAGTTTGATAATTATATTATTTTTTAGGTTTTAAGATTATTTGGTGAAATTAGTTTATAACACTATCCCATAATCTTAAAACCTAAAATTTTTAATACTATTCCGTTTTTGAAAGCATTGTTTCTATAATTTTGATTTCTTCGCGGTTGCGTATAGATTTTGGCATCTTCTTGACTATGCCTAATCTCTGTTTGTTACTCAATATGTCTTCTGGAAATGTTGTGGTGATGAGATAGCCAAGATCGTTTTCTGCATTCCTTATTGCAATAGACTCAACTCTCTTTGAAAGTGTTTTGTATAGTTCTTCAACATGCTTGTCTTCATATTCGTGATTAGCATTTGGGTTTGTATCATTGAACGCTTTCTCCATTATATTATTGATCTGCATGGAATACTTATATATGGTATCGTTGAGCTGTTGCCATTCGTTATTTGTGTGAGTTCCAGAAACTCTTGACTTCAAAGGTATATCACTTAAGTCAATATTAATAGTGCCTGGCTCTAAAAAGAAAACGATATTATGGTCAAGATGTGAAGCTTGGTATATCATTGCAATCTGAGTAGAGTCAGAAATGCCTTTAGAGTAAAATTTTTCTTTATTCACAATTATAGTATCAGATGGAATACCTGCATTGAGGTCTGTTGTAATGAAAAGTGTATCTCCATCTTTCAAACCAGTTGCATTGCCCTTGATTCTATATGAATCGGATTGGCATGCAGAAAGCAAAAAGCCAGCTACAGCCAATCCGAAAAATTGGAAAAATCTCATATATAATATTTAATTATAATGTATAAGAAATATTATAATAAGTATTGTGAACTTATACTCTCATTGTTCTCAACTCGACGTATTGTTTCAGCAAACATATCTGCAACAGAGAGTTGTTTGATCTTCTTGCAATCTTTTTTGTATGGAATAGAGTCGGTAAATACAATTTCCTCAAGAGAAGAAGCCTGTACTCTTTCTGTTGCAGGACCACTCATGACGCAGTGTGATGCACATGCTCTTACACTTTTGGCACCTGCAGCCTTCATAACGTCTGCTGCCTTTGTAATAGTACCGGCGGTATCAACCATGTCGTCTACTATGACAACATTTTTGCCTTTCACATCGCCAATGATCTGAATTGTATCAACAACGTTTGCTCTTGCGCGAGTCTTGTTGCAGAGCACTAGTGGGCAACCTAAATATTTTGCATATGTATTTGCTCGCTTTGAACCACCCATGTCTGGTGATGCGATAACCATGTCTTCTAAGTTGAGACTCTGGAGATATGGAAGAATAACGCCAGAAGCATAAAGATGGTCAACTGGAACATCAAAGAATCCCTGAATTTGGTCTGCATGTAAGTCCATTGTGATAAGACGGTCAATGCCGGCTACACTAAGAAGATCGGCAACAAGCTTAGCTCCAATGCTTACGCGTGGTTGGTCTTTTCTGTCTTGTCTTGCCCATCCAAAATATGGAATAACGGCATTGATTGTGCGTGCAGATGCTCTTTTGGCAGCATCAATCATAAGAAGTAATTCCATGAGATTGTCAGAATTTGGGAATGTACTTTGAACAAGGAATACATCTTTTCCTCTAATTGATTCTTCATAGTAAACAGCAAACTCACCGTCAGAGAATCTTGTTGTTAACAAATTGCCTAATGGGCAATTTAGACTTGCACAGATTTTTTCAGCGAGGTATCTCGTATTTGTGCCAGAGAATACCAAGAATGAATTGTTTTCGCTCATTTTTGTCGTGATTGGGTTTAAATGATTATATTTTGTGTTTATTTTTTAATTTATTGCTTTTTTTATTTTTTTGAAATGCTCAACAATAGAACTGAAATTAGTTTGGCTATGTATGTCAAAGTGATTCCATAAATCATTTCCTAATACAATGCCACCAAATCCTAATGCTTTGATGGTTTTTATATCTTCAGCTTTTGGACTGCAAATTGCATAAACCTTTTTATCAATAAGGCCCATGTGAGATGCATATTTGAGTTCATCGATAGATAAGGTAGGGGAGTTGTTATTGTGAGAACATAATACATTATCTAGGAAAACATATTTAGAATTCTTCTTTATATCTTTTAGTTTCTGTAGATCATTACAGGTTCTGCTCACATTTCCTTTATATCCTTCGGGCACAAATTTTTCTGTGTTGTCAAGATGAATACCTGCTAGCTTGTACTCTGATTTTAAATAGAAATGTTCATGGACTGTTATGTATCTATAATATTCTTCTGAAAGAAGTGTAAGAAGTCGCTCAGCATACATCGGTGATGATTCTGGCTTATATAAATGAAGATTATCCATCCCTTCTTCAAAAAGAGATGTAAGTATTTTGTCTTCCTCTATAAAATATGTAGGACGAGTCAATATAACAAGTTTCATAATCTTGCCGGCTATTTTCATCCGCAAAATTACAAAAAAATGTTTAACATACAATGTTATTCAATATAAAACTTTATCTTTGCATAATATTTTTATTCAATATACAACTATTATTTACAAAATTGAGGTCGTTAGCACCAGAAAAGACTTATTTAGAATGCTTAATACAACGGAATTGTATAATTCACTAAAATTTCCCTGCTATGTGATAGAAGAGGATTTGTTACGCAGGAACTTAAACCTGATTTCAGAAGTTGCAAAGAAAGCGGATGTGGAAATAATTCTTGCCTTTAAAGCATTTGCTCTATGGAAGACATTTCCAATCTTCAATGAGTATATAAATGCTTCTACTGCAAGTTCTTTATGCGAGTCTTTGTTGTCGAAAGAGTTTTTTAAATCTACTCATACTTATTCGCCCGCTTATGTGGATCGTGAAATTGATGATATTGCAAGAAGCTCGAGTCACATTACTTTTAATTCACTTTCCCAGTTCTCAAGATTTTCTGAACGTGTTAAGCAGGTTAATCCGAGAATAAGTATAGGTATCCGTGTCAATCCGGAATATTCAGAGGTTGAGACGGAGCTTTACAATCCATGTGCACCTGGTTCTCGATTTGGTATTATGGAGTACCAACTTCCTAAAGAGTTGCCTAAATGTATTGATGGATTTCATTGTCATTGTCACTGTGAGAGTGGGGCTGATGTTTTTCAACGTACCCTAAAACATATTGAGAAACATTTCTCATCATGGTTTAATCAAATAAAATGGATAAATTTTGGTGGTGGACATCTTATTACGCGTAGCGATTATAATATTGATTTGTTGGTTGATACCTTAAACTCTTTCCATAAACGATATCCTCATCTTCATGTCATATTAGAACCAGGCAGTGCTTTTGCATGGCAGACAGGTTCTCTTGTTGCACAAGTTGTAGATATAGTCTCAAACCATAATATTAAAACAGCAATTCTTAATGTTAGTTTTACTTGTCACATGCCAGATTGTCTTGAAATGCCATATATGCCAGTAGTAAGAGGTGCAAAATGGGTAAATAAATCTGGTGAATTGCAAGAGAATGTGTATAGGCTTGGCGGAAATAGTTGTCTTTCTGGTGATTACCTTGGATATTGGAAATTTGAAAAACCATTAAAAGTTGGCGATACTATTATTTTTGAGGATATGATACACTACACTACTGTGAAGACGAATATGTTTAATGGTATATCACATCCTTCAATAGCGATGTTAAAGTCTAATGGCGATTTTCAGATATTACGTGATTTCTCATATTTGGATTATAAAATTCGTATGGATTAGTGTTGGTTTTTAATTAATATTCTGTTTGTTATTCTATTGAATCAGCTTTAAAAAGTATACTTTTTTGAGTAAAATGACGAAAAATAAAGGTAAATGCAAAAAAAATGATTAAAAAATTTGTTGGTTAGGAAAAAAGCATTACCTTTGCACCGCATTTAGAGAAATGCTTATATAAATAGTTGCGGAAATAGCTCAGTTGGTAGAGCACAACCTTGCCAAGGTTGGGGTCGCGGGTCCGAGTCCCGTTTTCCGCTCATATTTATAATAATTATTGAATTTATTGGAAACTAGATATGCCCAGGTGGCGGAATTGGTAGACGCGCACGTTTCAGGTGCGTGTGCCGCAAGGCGTGCAGGTTCGAGTCCTGTTCTGGGCACATTACTTTCTAATCGATACCTAATGATGGAGAGGTGGCGGAATTGGTAGACGCGCTACTTTGAGGGGGTAGTGTCAATTGTGACGTGGGAGTTCGAGTCTCCTCCTCTTCACCATAATAATTTTTTTCTTGATGCGGAAATAGCTCAGTTGGTAGAGCACAACCTTGCCAAGGTTGGGGTCGCGGGTCCGAGTCCCGTTTTCCGCTCGTTCATTTCCTTTTTTTCTTTATTATTTATCCCATGAACTTATACTTACGTTATTTTGATAAAGAAACATTAGTAACTAATGTTGAAGCAGCTATTGATTTTTTGTGTAGCATACCTGAGATTGAAATGACAGATGATTTGGCTGCTGATATTAGAGAATATGCTCAAAGTGATGTTTATTATCCTAAAAGATATAAAGTTCGTCCCAGAGTTTATTTTATTGTAATTAAGACCCAAGCAGCAACAATGCTTGACTTCAAGCAGAAAAAGGCTTTGCGTAGCTCACCTAATTCCAGTGATGGTATAGATGCCGTATCGCCAGTGTTGTTAAAACTTAACGAAGAAAGGCCAGGCTGGTATGAAGGGGTTCTTGATTTTAAAAGGGTTGTTATGATTCCAACAACAGGCAAGCATGAATACCGTGATACACATTTTGTTGTGCAGTGTAAGGCCAACTCTGGGATAGATTGTTATAATAGAATAATTGACCATCTTCATGATCGTGTAGATGCTAGAAGTCAATTTCCATCTGCTAAAGGTAAAAATTTCCATTTTAAATATTTAGGTTATTGGAAATAAAAAACTTCACTTTAAATATATCTACTTTAAATATTAAAATGTATGAATAAAATAATGCTTATAGGCAATGTTGGGAAGGAACCAGACATTCGTTATTACGATGCTGATCAAGCTGTAGCATCTTTTCCTTTGGCAACTACTGAAAGAGGGTATAAGCTTCCCAATGGAACTCAAGTTCCAGATCGTACAGATTGGCATAATATTGTATTATGGAGAGGTTTGGCAAAGGTTGTTGAGAAATATGTACACAAGGGAGACAAAATATATATAGAGGGTAAAATGCAATATAGAAGTTATGATGACCAGAAAGGCCAACGTCGTTTTGTTGCAGAGGTGATAGCTGAGAATATGGAACTCCTATCGCCGAGACCAGCATCCTCTACACACGATTCTTCAGCAGTAAAGCCTGATACTTCAGAAAGTGAAGAAACTAATACTCCTTTTTAGTTATAATGTTTGATTTTGCATCTTTATCTGATACACTTTCTGGTGTTCATCTAATGCCCCCATCATTAGGTGTTATGGTAGCATTTGTATTAACCATAATACTATTATTCCTCTCTGGTTTTGCAAGTGGTTCTGAAATTGCATTTTTTAGTCTTTCACCTACAGATGTAAGCCAACTAGATGGAGAGCATAATGATAAAGATAAGAAAATAGAAATACTTCGTGAAGATAGTGAGCGAACTTTGGCTACAATATTGATAACCAATAATTTCGTAAATGTCACTATTATTATGTTGTGTAATTATATTTTTACACATACTGTAGATTTCGGTAATGCTTTGTGGCTTGAATTTATTTGCATTACTATTCTTCTTACTTTTCTTTTATTACTTTTTGGCGAGATAATGCCAAAGGTATATGCACGCCAGTCTTCACTACGTTTTTGTCGTTATTCAGCTTCCGGAATTCTTTTTCTAAGAAAGTTGTTCTGGCCTATATCTAACATATTGCTCCGAAGTGGCATATTGGCTGAGAAAATTATTCAGCAAGAAAACCATGTGTTGAGTGTAAATGAGTTGGAGCAAGCGTTAGAGTTGACAAATAAAGAGGATATTAAGGAGGAAGAGAGCATGCTTCAGGGTATTATACGTTTTAGTGACGAGTCTGCTAAGGAGATCATGACGAGTCGTCAAGATGTTGTAGACCTTGATATTAGAAGTAGTTTTGCGGATGTCCTTGCGTGTATTGTTGAGAATAATTATAGCAGAATACCTGTTTATCAAGATTCTATTGATAATATTCGCGGTGTCTTATATATAAAAGATTTGCTTCCACATCTTGGTAAACCTTCTAATTTTCGTTGGCAAAGTCTTATTCGTCCTCCTTATTTTGTTCCAGAAACGAAGAAGATTGATGATCTTCTTCGCGAGTTCCAGGATAATAAAGTACATATAGCAATCGTAGTAGATGAGTTTGGCGGAACATCAGGAATTGTTACTCTCGAAGATATTCTCGAAGAGATTGTTGGGGAGATTAATGACGAATATGATGAGGATGAAAAGCTTTTTACTCGTATAGGCAAGAATATATTTGTTTTTGAGGGAAAGACACTTCTTAGCGATTTTTGCAAGATAATGAAGATTGATGATAATTATTTTGATGAAGTTGAGGGCGATGCTGATACAGTAGCAGGGCTTTTGCTTGAAATAAAAGGCGATTTCCCAAAACCTCATGAAAAGTTATCTTTTGGTAAATTCCACTTCGAAGTGTTGAAAACGGAAGAGCGTCGTCTTGCAAAGATAAAAGTTTTGGTACAGCCATAAATAATTATTCTTATGCCACTTTTATCAATAGATAATTCTTTACCAGATATTAAAATTGGCATTTGGTATATCAATGAAGATATCAAGCAATTAATTGATAATTATCCAGAATTGAGTTTTTGTTTTGATATTTTATCTAATCAGTATAAGTCTATTGTACGGATTAGAGAAAAACTTGTTGTAAGAGCTTTATTAATAGAAATGTTTTCTAATGAAGACCATATCCCTCAGATTTTTTATTCTAAAGAAGGCATGCCGATGCTAGATAATGGCTATAATATTAGTATTACACATACTCGAGAATATGCAGCTGCTATCATTTCCCATACAAGAAAAGTTGGTATTGACATTGAAATGGTCACGGATAGAGTCAACAAAGTTGTTTCCCATTTTGTTCGGATTGATGAAAATGCAGATACGTTAGTTAAGCGATGGCTCATTTGGTGTGCAAAAGAAACACTTTATAAATTGAAACCTTTACAGCATTTGCAAACATCAGAGATGCGGACTAAACATCTTCCGAAAACGGTGCATGGCATAGGAAAGTTTAAAATAGAAGATATGCAGACAGGGGAAATCCATGATGTTTATTACTGTGTAAATTCAGATTATGTACTGACATATACTTTTTAGATATTTATCCAAACAATAACCGTAATGCATCTTCTACTCTACGAACAGGGTGAAGTTTTATTGATAGTTTTTTCTGGTCGACATCTTGAAGGGGGTAGGGAACTATCATGTCTGTAAATCCCAATCGTTGTGCTTCTGCAATGCGTTGTCCTATGCGTGCTACTTGTCTGACTTCTCCACTCAAACCAACCTCACCAGCCATACACCATCCTCTTTCAATAGGAGTATCAACATTGCTTGATAAAACTGCAGCAATGACACCTAAATCTACAGCCAAATCGGTTATTCTTAGTCCTCCTGCAATGTTTACAAACACATCTTTCTGGATAAGTTTAAATCCAACCCTTTTCTCGAGTACAGCTAGTAACATATTTAGTCTTCGCTGGTCAAAACCTGTGGCAGAACGTTGGGGAGTTCCGTATGCTGCAGTTGATACAAGTGCCTGAGTTTCTACCATAAAGGGGCGCATTCCTTCAACTGCAGAACTAATAGCTATTCCCGACAAACCCTCATGGTCTTGGCTAAGAAGGAGTTCTGACGGATTGACTACAGGCCGAAGTCCTCCTTGCTGCATTTCGTAAATGCCTAATTCTGCTGTGCTTCCAAATCTGTTTTTAACTGCCCTAAGTATTCTGTAAATATGATGTTGGTCACCTTCAAATTGTATAACAGCATCAACCATGTGTTCTAGTATCTTTGGACCAGCAAGTGAACCTTCTTTAGTTATATGCCCTATGAGTATTATAGGAATGCCACTTTGTTTTGCAAGCCTTAGCAACATAGCTGTGCATTCCCTAATCTGGGTTATACTGCCTGGAGCGCTTTCTGCTTGCTCAGTAGCCATTGTTTGAATAGAGTCAACAATTATTATTTCAGGATTTGTTTCTTCGATCTCAATAAGAATATTCTCAAGAAGTGTTTCGCAGTATATAAGCACATTGTCGGATAAATCTCCTAGACTCTGATGCTCTGCTAGTCTGTTTGCACGCATCTTAAGTTGTTCTGCACTTTCCTCACCACTTATATACAATACTCGTTTTTCTTGTAGCTTAAGAATCGTCTGTAAAGTTAGTGTGCTTTTTCCTATTCCTGGTTCTCCTCCTAATAATATAATTGAAGCAGGAACAAGACCTCCACCAAGGACGCGATTAAGTTCTGAGTCGCCCATGTCTATTCGGCGCTGGTTTAACGATTCTACGTCTTTCAACCTGACAGGTCTCTGCCTGTTGCCGTTTTTTGCTGTACCATGCCTACCAACATTGGTATTGACAGATGTTTTTGTGGCAATTTTGATTTCTTTGAATGTGTTCCATTGTCCGCAAGATGGACATTTCCCAATCCATTTAGACGAGTCGTATCCACAATTACTACAAACGTATGCTGTTTTTTCTTTGGCCATATTCATTTTGTTTTAGGCATTGGGCATAAAACAAATACAAAAGTAATAAGTTTTTTTCTCTTTACAAAATATTTTATTACTTTTGCAAGCAAATGAAAAGATTAGTAAAATTGCTATCTTCCTGTTTAGTTTTCTTTGTCTTTATTTCATGTGGCAATGTTTCTAAACAGTCGAAAATAGCAGATGAAAGATCAAGTAGTAATAGTGATTCAAGTGTATGGCATATAGCTCTGATGCCAACTCTTGATTGTTTGCCTTTTTATGTTGCACAGTCAGAGCACATCTTCGATAAATTTGGTTTGAAAGTCAGTCTAAGGCTTTATACTTCACAGATGGATTGCGATACTGCGTTGTTGCGTGAGCGCGTAGCCATTTCTGTCTCTGACATGATTAGAGCTGAAGGTTTGAAAAAGAAAGGTATGCATCTCGATTATCTTACGGGGACTGATACATATTGGCAGCTGATAACAAATAAGGCAAGTCGTGTACAGAGTGTCAATCAATTAGGCGATAAAATGATAGGAATTACACGTTTTTCTGCAACTCAGACGCTTTTAGAAAAAGCTTTGGAAGATGGTAGGCTAAGTAACCCTGCATATCCAATTCAGGTTAATGATGTTTCTATTCGTCTTGAAATGTTGAAGAATAAGTCTATTGATGCAGCATTACTTACTGAACCTCAGGCATCTATAGCACGAAAACTTGGCCATGTGGTCATATTTGATAGTAGAACTAATGATTATCGTTTTGGGGTGTTTGTTGTTAATCATAAATTTGCGAAGCCAAAGTTGTCGAGAAAAGAACTTGATAATATGATGTTGGCATACAATGCGGCATGCGACTCTATAAACAAGAGAGGCTTCCAACATTATTCATCTTTATTATCGCAACATTTCCGACTTTCTAATAGTGAGATTTCTTCGCTGCCTAAACTTAGGTTTTCTCACGCCTCTCCTCCAAAAGCATTGTAGGGCTTATTTGCATGCTTATTTTTTTCTTAGTTTGATAACTCCATAGCTATACTGAAGATAAAATGAAAACTGAAACTGTTTATAAAAATATATTTGCTTCTCTTATTGATAATGACTTAGGTAAAGCTCTTAATGCATATGGTGAACATCTGCATAGTCTCAATAGGCCATTGTTTGCAGAACGTTTCCACGATATCGAAAACGATTATAGGCTCATGTTGGATTTTCTGTATAGGGGATTTAAGGATAAAGAGCGGGAAGCATTATATAATAAACTTATAGGCAGACTTGACCGTCTTGTTGCTGATACTATGCTTTCGGAGCAGATTGAAAAACATCCTTTATTTAAAGAAAAATCTGTACGTCTTCAATCTTTCAATGCTCAGAAGGACTTTGTAAAACAACAGATGGAGGCTTTTGTTGCAGATTTGGCAATACTTGATTTTGATGACGATTCTATTAAACAGGAAAAACAAAGGGAACTTTATAACAATCATCATGAATTCCTTTGCAAATTGTTCGACTATATTTGGCTCTCGCCACAATGGAACGAAGACGATTTACTCTTCTATCAGAATTTATTGTTGTCGCCAACAGTTGAAGTAAATGATGTATTACTCATAGTCAGCGCAATATTTCTTGCTAATTCGCAGGTCTTTGATGCTCAAAAGACTCAACTCCTAATTCGGATTTCATTAAAGTCGGAAATAGAGGCTGTCCGTCAAAGAGCTTTGGTGGGGTGGGCGCTTACATTGGATAATCGCTCCTTATTGTATCCTGAAATCTCCAAGTCAGTAGATGCATATTGCAGTGATGTGCAGAGGCAAAAGCAGCTTGTCGAACTTCAGAAACAGCTATATTTTTGTCTCAATGCCGAAAAAGATCATGACGCAATTCAACGTGACATTATGCCTGATCTGATTAAGAATAGCAATTTTACAATTACTCCTTTTGGTATAGAGGAAAAAGACGATAATAAGCTGCAGGATATTCTCAATTCTGAGGCAGCCGAAGAAGCCGTAGATAAAGTTGAAAAGAGTTTCCAGAAAATGATAGATATGCAGAAGGCTGGAGCAGATATCTACTTTGGCGGATTCTCTCAGATGAAACGCTTCCCATTCTTCTATCAGACAGCAAACTGGTTTTGCCCATTCTATAGTCAGCATCCTGCACTTAATAGTGTATTAGATAATATTGGCAATTCTGCTTTTATCGACAATCTTCTCAGTCATGGCCCGTTCTGCGACAGCGATAAATATTCGTTTGTTCTGGCAATGTCGCAGATTGTGACACGCTTGCCTGAAAATATTCGTGAAATGATGGGTAATAGTTCTGCTTTTGAAATTCAGAATGCTGACCAAGATACCAAATCGCCTACATATATCAGACGAATGTATCTGCAAAACATATATAGGTTTTTTAAATTATTCTCTAATAAGCAGTTGCTCAACAGTCCTTTTTTGGTGCAGCAGGAATATGATGATAGTGCATTATTCATAACCCAAAGTATTTTTATCAGTTCAATATTTTTGGATAATGTTTGTGAAATAGGACAGTTTCTCTTACGTATGAAAAACTATCGTGAACTTGAACGACTAATGCCTGCAATAGAAAACCATCGTTCATCATCCTCACTTTTGCTCAACGCTCAGTGGCTGATGCTTAAACGTGATTACGACAATGCTTCTGAAATCTATTCTGAATTGCTTCTTCTCAATCCTTACGACACAAAAGCATTAGCAGGAAAAGCTCGTGCAGATTTCAATGCTGGCAGGTATGATGAGGCAAGCAAACTATATAAGCAACTTGCTGATATACAAGATAAGTCTTTGGCTCCATTGCTTAACTATTGTGTTGCTATGTCGCATACCGATAAGGTTACTGAAACTGTCGACTTGTTGTACAAACTATATTATGAAAATCCAGATAATTTGACTGTTCATCGCATCTTGGCATGGAATCTTCTGGCATCTCAACGAAAGCAACAGGCAGAGGCAGAGTATGCAAAATTGCTTTCTGCAGAAAATCCTGCTCCCGAAGACTATCTAAATGCAGCCTATTCTGCGTGGGTTAACAGACAAATTGAGAGCTCTGTAAGTCTTTTTCGTACTTATCTGAATAAATTATCTGACAGTTCCGATAAGTTCTTGCAATTAAATTATAAGATACAAAGCGACTCTTATGTTCTGAAATCTAATGGTGTTGATTCTTTAGAGCTAAAGCTAATGTCAGACCTTGTCTTGCAAAATAGTCAAGATTGATATTTTTATTCAAGCCTAATGAAAATAATCCTATTTTGTCAAAATATTTCATAATAAAAAACGGGAACGATAAAGGGTACTGGAACTATTTATTGATTTTTTAGTTTGGCACGCTGAAAACTTAAAATCCATGAAGTTGTTAATCAATATCCTTAAAGGTTGTGAATAATTTTAACCGACATTCACGATTGAAAGGTTTGTTAGCGTTTGCAATATGTGGCATATGGCAGTGCGAAACGATACGTTTGACATGGTCAACCATCACATATGACAGTGCGAAAGGGCACCTTTCGCATTTCGAAGCAATACCTATCGTTTTTCCGCCTTTTACAAATCGTTGAATGATAGGTGTTTGCAGAAAATTTCTTTTCTAAGCGCTTAAAACCAAGCAGGTGGATAACTGTGAGGAAGATGACAAAATGGACGATTCTGAAAGACTTTTTTCTTTCATAAAAGGGGCGTTTTGTCAAGATTTTTCATAATTCTGTTGCAGATATTTTAGACCCTTTTTGAACTCAAATTAAGTTATAAAATGTCTAGTTGGGTCTTGAGAAAAATTAAGATGTAGAAGATATGTTCATATGTGCATCCTCTTGTTTTTTTATGTTATATTAACGTGAGTTCGATATAAGACTTATGCAATAAGTCTGCTTTTGTCAATTATTTCAATATTCATTGCAGGTTTCTTCGGCAGCATGTTGTATGCAATGAGTCCTGCAAGTAGATTGGTAGCGAAG
>Ga0256405_10000843_pt1 | contig 93217 bp, 87 predicted proteins | sample RumenRJG_02DNA_FD_189096 | JGI IMG/M metagenome (GOLD analysis project Ga0256405, IMG submission 189096) | Bovine rumen microbial communities from Lethbridge, Alberta, Canada - RJG_02 | ecosystem: Host-associated > Mammals > Digestive system > Stomach > Rumen | place: Canada: Alberta...
CTGCGCCAGGCCATCGAGGCGGCCGAGAACCGCCTGCTCACCACGGGCCAGCGCACGATCCTGTTCATCGACGAGATCCACCGCTTCAACCGCACGCAGCAGGATGCCCTGCTCCATGCCGTGGAGGACCGCATCGTGGTGCTCGTGGGCGCCACCACCGAGAACCCCTTCTTCGAGGTCAACTCCGCGCTCATCTCGCGTTCGCGCGTGATCGAGCTCACGGTCCTCTCGGACGACGACATCCGCGTGCTGCTCGACCGTGCGCTCTCCGATCCGGTGGGCCTCGGGGGCCGCTACACGCTCGGCGCCGACGCCGCGGACGAGATCGTGACGCTCGCAGGCGGGGACGGCCGCGCCGCCCTCACGACGCTCGAGCTCGCGAGCCAGATGGCCACGCCGGCAGGCTCCGCGCAGGGAGCCGGCCCGTTCGAGATCACGCGCGAGCACGTAGTCGATGCCAACCCGCGCCGCGGCCTCTCCTACGACAAGCACGGCGACATGCACTACGACATCATCTCGGCGTTCATCAAATCGATGCGCGGGAGCGATCCCGATGCCGCGCTCTACTGGCTCGCCCGCATGATCGATGCCGGCGAGGACCCCAAGTTCATCGCGCGCCGCATCATGATCTGCGCGTCCGAGGACATCGGCAACGCCGACCCGCAGGCACTGCTCGTCGCGCACGCCGCATTCAAGGCGACCGAGGTCATCGGGTATCCGGAATGCCGCATCAACCTCGCGCAGGCGGCCCTCTACCTGTGCCTCGCCCCCAAGAGCAACGCTGCCGAGGCGGGCATCGACGCCGCGCTCGAGGAGGTCCGCACCGGCCCGCGCCGGGAGGTCCCCAACCATCTGCGCGACCGGCACCGCCCGGGCTCGGATGAATACGGCCCCTACCTCTACCCCCACAACTATCCTGCGGGCTGGGTCGCCCAGCGCTACCTGCCCGAGGGCCTCAAGAAAGGCGCCTTCTACACTCCCGGCCCGCGCGGCTGGGAGGCATGGCGCGTCGAGGCTGCTGCACGCGACCGCTCGGAGCAAGACGAGGGGGGCAACGCGGGCGCGGACGGCTAGAATAGGGGTACGTGCCGGCTACCGATCAATACGATCGAGGAGGAACCATGGACTACATGCAGATCGCCCTGCTCGTGCTCGCCATCGCGGGCGTCTGGGCCGTCGTCGAGCTCGCGCTCACCATCCGCAAGGCTCGCAAGGTCGTCGACGAGCTCTCCATCACCGCAAACGAGACCGTCGGACAGGTCCAGCCCATCATCGGCAAGGTCGACGGCATCATGGACGAGCTCGACCCCACGATCAAGCAGGTTCCCGAGCTCCTCGGCAAGGTGGGCGGCACGCTCGACGGCGTGAACAGCATCCTGGGCGATGTCTCCGGTGCCACCGGCGCCGTCTCCAACGTGACCACGGGCGCGGCGCGTGCGGCAACCGGCGCCGTCAACACGGTCACGTCCGCGGTCGGCCGCCTCACCGGCAAGCGCCGCAAGGGCAAGAAGTCCGTCGCCGACGCACAGCTCAAGGCCGCTCCTGCCGAGGAGAAGCCCGCCGCAGCGGAGAAGCCCGCCGCCGAGGACAAGCCCGCTGCAGAGGGCAAGGACTACGTCGTCTACACCGAGGACAAGCCCGCCGAGACCGCGGATTCCAGCGCAGAGTAAAGGTTCCGACACATGAAGACATCCCACGTTGAACTCTCCGTGCCCGCGGAGGCGGCATTCGCCCGCACCGTGCGCATGATGGCGGCCAACCTGGCCGTGTGCCTCGACATGAACGTCGACGATGTCGAGGAGGTCCGCATGGCCGCCGAGGAGGGCTTCGTGCTCTCCTGCGCCAGCAAGCCCGCGGTCTGCGCCATCGCGTTCGACCTCTCCGACGACGGCATCGCCATGGAGTTCCCGCTGGGTGACACGCACGATGACAGCGCCGAGCTCGAGCTCGCGCGCCTGCTCGCATCCGCGCTCTGCGACGAGTTCGCGGTCGATGAGGAGACCGCACGCATCCGCCTCGTGAAGAGGGCAAGCTAGCATGTCGGACTACTACGACGACGAATACGTCGAGTTCGCCGACGAGGACGAATCCGACGAGCAGGGCTTTATCGAGGAGGAGGGGGAGGACATCCCCGACGACCTCGACGAAGCTGATGCCGCCGAGGAGCCCGACGGGCCCGATGGAGCTTCGCGCCCTGCAGGGCAGCGCCAGCCCAAGTGGAGCAAGCTGCGCACGCGCAGGCTCTTCCGCGCCGCCCGCGCCGGCGACGCCCAGGCGCGCGAGCAGCTCATCATGGCCTACCGCGGCCTCGCCCGCAACATCGCCCGCAAGTATCGCGACCGCGACGAGGGCATCCCGTTCGAGGATCTCGAGCAGGTCGCCTACCTCGGCCTGATCAAGGCGATCGACCGCTTCGAGCCCGAGCGCGGCTTCGAGTTCTCGACCTTCGCCACGCCCACGATCACCGGCGAGCTCCGCCGCTACTTCCGCGACAAGGGCTGGTCGGTGCGCGTGCCGCGCCGCCTGCAGGACCTCTCCCAGAAGGTCAAGGGCGCGACCGACGACCTGGCCATCCAGCTGGGGCATACGCCCTCGGTCTCCGAGCTCGCCGAGTACCTCGGCGCATCGGTCGACGATGTCCTCGAGGCCATGGAGGCGTCGAGCGCCTACAGCTCGGTCTCGTTCGAGAAGACCTCCAACCCCGATGACGAGGATGCGCTCACCCTCATGGACTCGCTCGGTGACGAGGACCGCGACCTCACGGGAACGGATGACCGGCTGCTGCTCGACGAGGTCATCTCGTCCTTCTCGCCGCGCGAGCAGCAGGTCGTGCGCATGCGCTTCATCGAGGGCCTCACGCAGGTCGAGATCGCCAACCAGCTCGGCATCTCGCAGGTCCAGGTCTCGCGCCTGCTGCGCAAGACGCTCGGAAGGCTCCAGGAGAAGATCGGCGCCGCGGGGCTGCTCGGCTAGCCGGAGCGTCCTGAAAAAACGCATCCCGCCCGTTTCGGTATGTGGATTCGGACATGGAGCTGCGCTTTCATGCCGCATCATGCATACCGAGACGGATCGCCTGCTGTATAATCAACCAGTTGTGCATATACAGGCCCCCTGCAGGGGGAAGCGATAGCTGAGGAGTGCCGAGCACCATGTCCGACTACAAGACGATGACCACTGCCGAGATCCGCGACGACTTCCTGAAGTTCTTCGAGTCCAAGGGCTGCAAGCTCTACCCGTCCTCGTCGCTCGTGCCTGACGACCCGTCGCTTTTGCTCACGAACGCGGGCATGAACCAGTTCAAGGAGTACTACCAGGGCATCAAGACCATGCCCGAGATCGGCGCGTGCTCCTGCCAGAAGTGCCTGCGCACCAACGACATCGACAACATCGGCGACTCGCGCCACCTCTCGTTCTTCGAGATGCTCGGCAACTTCTCGTTCGGCGGCTACTCCAAGGCCGACGCCATCGCGTGGGCGTGGGAGTTCATCACCTCCGAGGAGCACCTCGGCCTTCCCGAGGACCGTCTCTACATGACCGTCTTCGAGGACGATGACGAGGCCATCGAGCTCTGGCATTCCCACGGCGTGCCCTACGAGCACATCAGCCGCCTCGGCGCCGACGACAACTTCTGGGCTGCCGGCCCCACCGGCCCCTGCGGCCCCTGCTCCGAGATCTACTTCGACCAGGGCCCGGAGTTCGAGGGCGAGGCGCCCGGCGATGACGGCGACCGCTACCTCGAGTTCTGGAACCTCGTCTTCACGCAGTACGACCGCCAGGAGGACGGCTCGCTGCCCGACCTGCCGCACCGCAACATCGACACCGGCATGGGCCTCGAGCGCATCGCCGCGATCATGCAGCACAAGGGCACCAACTACGACGGCGACGTCCTGGCATCGCTCATCGGCGTCGGCGAGAGCCTCTCCGGCCGCACCTACGGCGACGACGCCCGCGCCGACCGCTCGATGCGCATCGTGGCCGACCACAGCCGCGCCGTGACCTTCATGATCGGCGACGGAATCCTGCCCTCCAACGAGGGCCGCGGCTACGTGCTGCGCCGCCTGCTGCGCCGCGCGGTCTACCACGGCCGCCTGCTCGGCATCCAGGGCATCTTCCTGTCCACCTACTCCTCCGAGGTCATGCGCCTCATGGCCGACGTGTACCCGCAGCTCACCGAGAACAAGGCTCTCATCCTGAGCCTGCTGCGCGCCGAGGAGGAGCGCTTCAACGGCACGCTCGACGCCGGCGAGGCCAAGCTCGAGGCCGCCCTCGCGACCCTCGCCGAGGGTGCCGAGCTCCCCGGCGACGTTGCCTTCCAGCTGCACGACACCTATGGATTCCCCATCGACCTCACCCGCGAGATCTGCGAGTCCGCGGGCCACGAGGTCGACATGGACGGCTTCAACGCCTGCATGACCGAGCAGCGCGAGCGCGCCCGCGCCCACGCCGAGCAGGACGCCTGGGGCACCTTCAACGACGTGTGGGTCGCCCTCTCCGACAAGCTTCCCGCCACCGACTTCGTCGGCTACGAGCAGGAGGAGGCCGCGGCAACGGTGCTCGCGATCGTCTCCGAGGGCGCAGAGATCCTCGGTGCAGGCGAAGGCGCGAAGGTCGAGATCGTCCTCTCGTCCACGCCGTTCTACGCCGAGATGGGTGGCCAGATGGGCGACATGGGCTGGATCCTCGCCGACGGCGCGGCCGTCCGCGTGACCGACGTCCGCCATCACGACGGCGGACTCTACGCCCACATCGGCACGGTCGAGGAGGGCGGCATCGAGGTCGGCTCCTCCGTCACCGCGACCATCGACCACGGCCGCCGCGAGCTCATCCGCCGCAACCACACGGCCACGCACCTGCTCGACGCGGCGCTCAAGAAGGTCCTCGGCGAGCATGTCAACCAGGCCGGCTCGCTCGTGGCTCCCGACCGCCTGCGCTTCGACTTCACCCACTTCGAGGCCATGACCAAGGATGAGATCGACCGCGTCGAGGGCATGGTCAACGCCGAGATCTTCGCCGCCAAGCCCGTCATCACGCAGGTCATGGGCATCGACGAGGCCAAGGCATCCGGCGCCGTCGCCCTGTTCGGCGAGAAGTACGGCGACGTCGTGCGCGTCGTCTCCTGCGGCACCGAGGACGTCCCGTTCTCGCGCGAGCTGTGCGGCGGCACGCATGCGCGCAACACCGCCGAGATCGGCCTGTTCAAGATCGTCTCCGAGGGCTCCGTGGGCTCCAACGCCCGCCGCATCGAGGCCGTCACCTCGGTGGGCGCCATCAACTACCTCGACGAGCGCCTGACCATGGTCGACGAGGTCGCCGCATCGCTCAAGTGCCGTCCCGCCGACGTGCCCGCGCGCGTCGCCGCCCTCATCGCCGAGCGCGCCGAGGCCGAGAAGAAGCTCGCCGCCGCCCTCACCGGCGGCCAGTCCTCCAAGCTCGCGTCCGCCCTCGCCGGCGCCGTCGACAAGGGTGCCTACAAGCTCGTCGTCGCGCGCGTCGACGGCATCGGCGGCAGGGAGATCCGCAACGCCTGGGACAGCATCCGCGACCAGCTCGGCGGCTCCTGCGCCTGCGTGCTCGCCTCCGCCACAGACGATGGCAAGGTCGCCCTGCTCGCGGGCGCGACCGACGATGCCGTCAGCGCGGGCTTCTCCGCCGGCAACGTCATAAAGCAGATCGCGGGCCTCGTGGGCGGTCGCGGCGGCGGCAAGGCCAACATGGCCCAGGCCGGCGGCACGGACGCCTCCGGCATCGACGCCGCGCTCGCCGCGGCGCGGGAGATGCTCGCCTAGATGCGGGTCCTCGCGCTCGACATAGGCGAGAGGCGCATCGGGATCGCCGTGAGCGACCCGCGCGGCGCCATCGCGTCGCCCGTGTGCGTGCTGCCAGCGGCCGACGTCCTCGCCAACGCGCCCTCGTGGCGCCGCGTCCTCGAGGACTGGGAACCGGAGCTGCTCGTCTGCGGGCTTCCGCTCACCCTCGGGGGAGAGGAGGGCCCGCAGGCCGTCGATATCAGCGGGAAAGCGCGCGCGATCGCCGCAAGATGCGCTCTTCCCTTGGAGTTTTGCGACGAGAGGCTCTCCTCGGCGGAGGCGAAGCGTATCCTACATGAGCAGGGTTTGAGCGAGAAGGACATGCGCGGCAAGGTCGATATGGTCGCCGCGTCGCTCTTCCTCCAGTCCTGGCTGGACGCCGGGCAGACCGATAGGGCATAGGAACCATGGCATCTCACATGACTCCCAGCAACGACAGCACGCAGGCCCCGCGCCAGCAGGCGCGCCGCCCGCAGCAGCGTGTCGCGGTGACCACCTCCGACGAGGCCCGTCCCGTCGCGATCGAGGGGCTCCAGACCCTTCACGGTGCGCCGGAGACCTCCAACTCCGTGCTCGGCGGGCGCGTATCCTCGCGTACCGCGCAGGCAACCGAACGTGCGCGCGAGCGCGCGGGCAGGACCCACCGCCGCAAGCGCTCGCTCGCATTCCGGATCATCTCGGGCATCCTGGGCCTCGCGGTCCTGGGAGGCCTCGCGGCGGCATTCTACTTCTACGTGCTTCCGCGCATCTCGGGCACGATCGCAGGCGACGATCGTCCGGCCATCGAGGCGGGCGTCGACGTCGACATCATGATCCCCGACGGCTCCGGCGCCACCGAGATCGCCGAGATCCTGTACCAGAACGGCGTCATCGACGACCGCACGGTGTTCCTGCAGGCCATCAAGCGCCAGGACGCCGAGCAGCTCCTCAAGAGCGGCCCCTACCACTTCCTCACGGGTTCCAACCCCTCCGACGTGGTGCGCCAGCTCGTCGAGGGACCCAACTCCACCGCGGGCACCTTCACCGTGCCCGAGGGCCTCACCGTCGCCAAGGTCGCCGACCTCGTCGAGACGCGCTTCGGCATCCCGCGCGACGAGTTCCTCGCGCAGGCCAAGGCATCCAACTACGTCGCCGACTACCCGTTCCTCTCCGAGGCTTCCAACGACTCGCTCGAGGGCTTCCTGTTCCCCAAGACCTACGATCTGACCGGCCAGGACATCACGGCCGACCTCATCATCCGCACGATGCTCTCGCAGTACGCCGCCGAGGTCGCGGGCATCGACTTCGACAGCGTCCGCGCCACGCTCGCCGACCGCTACGGCCACACGTTCTCGAACTACGAGATCATCACCATGGCCTCGATCATCGAGCGCGAGACCAATACCGACGATGACCGCGCGACGGTCGCCTCGGTCCTCTACAACCGCATCGAGCTCGACATGCCGCTGCAGTCCGACGCGACGACCGAGTACATCGTCGGGCGCGAGGTCTACCAGAGCGACCTCGAGGAGGACAACCCCTACAACACCTACCTCAACTACGGCCTCACGCCGACGCCCATCTGCTCGCCAGGCCTCGCCTCGATCCAGGCCGCCTGCGATCCCGAGCATACGTCGTACCTGTTCTTCTACATGGACGGCGACTACCACGTGTTCTCCGAGACGATCGAGGAGCACGAGGTCGCGATCGCCAACGCGCCGTCGGGAGACTAGACGTGGCGCTCGTCACGGCTTGGCGCTATGTCGCACGCGTGGAGCTCGTCGACCTCGACGAGCTCGTCGCGCTCGGCATCCGATGCCTGCTGCTCGACCGCGACAACACCATCGTTCCGCGCGATACCAAGCGCGCGCCCGAATCCGTGCGCGCTTGGATCGGCCGCGCCCATGAGCTGGGCCTGACGGTCTGCTTCGTCTCGAACAACTTCCACTCCAAGCAGGTGGCTGCCAATGCGGCCGAGTTCGATGCCGGCTGCGTGGACCACGCCATGAAGCCGTTCCCGTTCGCGGTGCGCCATGCGCTCAGGAAGATGGGCGTCTCGGCGGACGAGGCCGTGCTCATCGGCGACCAGGTCTACACTGACATCTGCGCGGGCAACCTCGCCGGCGTCCGCACCATCCTCGTGCGCCCGCAGTGCCGCCGCGAGCTCTGGTACACCTACATCTTCCGTGCGTTCGAGGCCCTGCTCCTGCGGGGCAAGACGTACGAGGGCGAGTAGGGCCCATCATCCCACCCGCTGACATCGGCAGCGCATGATGATAGAATCGAAGCGTCAAACTTCGAGGAGATACGTGCGTGGATAACCTGGGGCACAACGTCGTCGTCCATGATGGCTGCGACCACATCTTCTTCGTCGGCTTCCTGGGGGCCGGCAAATCCACGCTGGCTCGCAACCTCGGCGAGCTCTTCCACCGCACCTACGTCGACACCGACCACATGGTCGAGCTCTCGCTCGGCAAGCGCGTCGTGCAGATCTTCGAGGAGGACGGCGAGGATGCGTTCCGCGAAGCCGAGACACGCGCCCTCAAGCGCCTCGAGCTCCGCAAGAGCCTGCTCGTGAGCTGCGGCGGCGGCATCGTCGAGCGTCCCGAGAACTGCGCGCTCATGCACGAGATGGGCGTCGTCGTATTCCTCGACGGAGATCTCGAGGATTCGCTGCGCCAGATCCAGTGCCCCGAGCGCCGCCCCGACCTCGGCGACCGCGATAACGCCGAGCGCGTCTACGCATACCGCCGCCCGCTCTACGAGCAGACGGCCGACATCACCATCGACATCCGCAATAAGAGCTTCACCGAGGTTGCTGCCGCATCCGGCCAGCTCCTCTGGGAGAGGGGGCTGCTATGACGGAAGAGCTCAACGCCGTGCCTGCCGAGCCCGAGATGCCCGAGACGCCCGCAACGCCTGCGGCGACCGCCGCACCTGCATCTCCGGTCGCGCGCGGGTCTTTCTCCGCGCAGGCCAAAGCAGCATCCGCTGCATCGGCCGACAACGTCCTGGTCCGCCAGTGGGTCACCGTGCCCGGCGGTTCGATGGACGCGCGCATGGGCACGGGCCTCGCGGACCGCGCGGGCAAGGAACTCAAGGCGTCGCTCGGCAAGCCGCGCCTCGCCGTCCTCGCGAGCATCGCGGGCGCTCCCGGAGACGAGGTCGAGCGTATCCGCCGCTCGCTCACCGATGCGGGCTTCCTCGTCGAGCAGATCGCCTTCCCGGCGGGCGACGACGCGCTCTCGCTCGATGCGGCGAAGGCCGTCCTCGACGATCTCGACCGCCTCGGTGCCACCTCCGGCGACGGCCTCGTCGTCGTGGGAGACACGGCCGCCCTCTCGCTCGCCTCGTTCGTGGCCCGGAGCTGGTGCAACGGCATCTCGCTCATGGAATACCCGCTCGACCTGCGCGCCGCCCTCGAGGGCAGCTGCTCGCCGCTCGGCTTCACCGTGGGCGCGCATCCCGAGATGTTCATGTTCCCCGCTGCCACGCGCTACGTCTACTGCGACTTCGACCTGATGGCCCCGAGCTTCGGCAGCGATGAGGAGCTCTTCGCCCGCGCGCTCATGGTGTGCGGCGCGGTGGCCGACGCCGAGAAGGCCTTCGCCAAGCTCTGGGACAATATCGACGGCTTCCTCGACGGCACGCCCAAGGCCCGCGCCCAGGTGATCGGCGACGCGTTCCGCAGCCGCGGCCGCGTGATCTCGTCGTCCGCGGTTGTCACGCGCGATTCGCTCAACTACGGCCGCACCTTCCTACGGGCGATGCGCCCGCTCTTCTCCGCCGACGTCCCCTCGTCCACGCTTTACGCCGAGGGCATGCGCTTCGCGTCGCGCCTCGCTGCGGGCAACGGCGATTTCGCGGTCGACGACGTGCTGGCCATCGACGAGATGCTCGACGCCCTCGAGCTCGGCTACGTCGAGGACGTGCCCTTCTCGGCCGAGGAGATGGCCGCGGCGATCAAGGCGGAGTGCTTCCGCCGCACCAACAAGTTCCAGATGTACACGCCCAAGAGCTACGGGCGCATCCGCCTCATGTCCATTACCGACGAGATGCTGGCGGAGCACACGGAGGCTTGGGTCGAATCGCGCAGCTAGGCGCGGTTCCACGGTTCCGATAGGGAAGGGGTTCTCATGGCAGACGAGACTGCGATCGCCGGTCGCGTGGCGCGCTTCCGCGCCCTCATGGAGGAGCGCGGCTACGACGCCGCGATCGTGCGCGACAATGCGGGGCTGCGCTGGCTCACCGGGGCGGAGCGCGTCTTCGATTTCGAGAGCGCGCACACCGCGTTCATCACGGCGGACGGGCTCTGGTTCCACACCGACTCGCGCTACTTCAACACCTTCATGGAGCGGCTCGGCACCGACAGCGCCTGGCGTTTCGACCAGGATGCCATCGACGGCTCCGCATGGGCAGCCGACAGGATCCTCGAGACCCGCTCCCGCGTGGTCGCGGTCGAGGACAGCATGACGCTCGCCTTCTTCGACGACCTCGGGACCGCATGCGGCAAGCTCGGCATCGCGCCGCTGTTCCCCCGCATGCACGCCGATATCGCGCGCCTGCGCATTGTCAAGGACGAGGAGGAGCTCGCGCTGCTCCGCGAGGCGCAGCGGATCACCGACGAGGCGTTCACCCACATCTGCGGCTTCATCAAGCCCGGCATGAGCGAGAAGGAGATCCGCGTCGAGCTCGAGAACTACATGCTCACGCACGGCGCGGACGGCTTGTCGTTCGAGTCGATCGTCGCGGGCGGACCCAACGGCGCCAACCCGCACGCCCAGCCGAGCGAGTACCGCGTGCAGAAGGGCGACTTCATCGTCCTCGACTACGGTGCGCTCTACCACGACTACCACGCCGACATGACCCGCACGGTCATCCTGGGCGAGCCCACCGAGGAGCAGCAGCACGTGTACGACATCGTCCGTCTCGCACACGAGACCTGCGCCGCCACCGCGAAGCCCGGCTGCATCGGCAAGGACATCCACAACCTCGCCGTGAAGGTCATCTCCGACAACGGTTACGGCGACTACTTCGCGCACGGCCTCGGCCACGGCGTGGGTCTCGAGATCCACGAGAAGCCCGTCTTCGGCCGCACGTACGAGGGAGAGGTCCCCGTGGGTTCGGTCATCACCGTGGAGCCGGGCATCTACCTGCCCGGGCGCTTCGGCATCCGCCTCGAGGATACGGGCGTCATGACCGAGGAGGGCTACGTTCCCTTCGCAACCTCTCCACATGAGCTGGTCGTTATCGATTGCGACTAGTTTGAGCTATAATCACTTGGTTATGACATTTCCGGATCATCGGAATCGAGCGAAAGGTTCACTCCCATGGCAACTCTCAAGATCACCGACCTCAGGGCAGGTCTCGGCGTCAACATCAAGGGCAGGGACTGCGTCATCATCACCGCTGAGCACGTCAAGCCGGGCAAGGGCAACACCTACGTGCGCACCAAGTACCGCGACATCCGCACCGGCCGCGTACTCGAGGAGAACTTCCAGCAGTCCGCCAGCTTCGAGAGCGTCAACATGCAGACGCGCGAGATGCAGTACCTCTACAACGACGGCACCCTCTACTACTTCATGGACAACGACACCTACGAGCAGACCGAGGTCGAGCCCGAGATGATCGGCGACAACGCCAAGTGGCTCAAGGAGAACGACGTCTGCCTGCTCAACTATGCAAACGGCGTGCTCTACGCCGTGCAGCCGCCCATGTTCATCGAGGCCGAGATCGTCGAGACCGACCCCGGCTTCAAGGGCGACACCGTGCAGGGCGGCACCAAGCCCGCCACCATCGAGACCGGTGCGGTCATCCAGATCCCCATGTACCTCAACGTGGGCGAGCGCATCAAGGTCGACACCCGCGAGGGCAAGTTCGTCGCCCGCGTCTAACGTCTCCGCGACGTCATCGCACGTTACGAGCCCCGGATGCTTGTCCGGGGCTCTTTGCTCCTCTCGGATGCGAAGCCGTCCCGACGCGGTGTGCATCTTCGGACGGAACGAGGGCGGAAGATGTCGCACGACGCATGCTGGAATCGGCACAACGTGAGCTTCCCACAGCGCGGTTCACGCGGGCGCGGCGAACGGCTATACTTTATCTGTTAGATGGAATCCTCTCCGCGCGAATAGGAGCGATGGAACGGCAGGAGGTCTTTGGCAATGGCAGCAGGCGAGCTCTTCATCTCCGGCATCGGCATTTCCCGCAACGTGGTGGCCACGATCGTCTCGCGCGCCGTCGAGCGCGTCGAGGGCGTCGCCTCGGTGGGCGACAAGGACATCGCCTCGAGCCTCGTCTCCGTGTTCACCAAGAACTCCAACCCCGCGACCGAGCCCATCGAGGCGAAGGTCGTCGACGACAAGCTCGATATCACGGTTCACCTCGCGGTCTTCTACGGCTATCCGTTCACGAAGCTCGCCGAGGATGTGCGCACCTCCGTCGCCGAGGCCATCCGCGGCCAGGTGGGCTACGAGGTCGGCAACATCGACGTGTGCATCGACAGCCTCGTCTTCCCCAAGGAGTAGGCTCTTGAGCGCTTCCAAGATGTTCGGCCCGCGCACGACCGCCCGCAGCCAGGCCCTCCAGCTTCTCTTCCAGGCCGAGGCGCTCGGCCGTACGGTCGACGATGTGCTCGCGGGCGACTATGCGCTCGACGAGGGCCCGCTCGACGAGTACGGCGAGGAGCTCGCCCGCGGCGTGGACGGCATGCGCCACGAGCTCGACGCCGTCATCGCCCGTTTCAGCCATGCATGGAGCATCGGCCGCATGCCCGCGGTCGACCGCAACCTCATGCGCATCGCGCTCTACGAGATGACGTGCGTCGACGATGTCGAGACCGCCGTCGCCATCGACGAGGCGGTCGAGCTCGCGAAGGCCTACGGATCGGACGACGATACGAGCCGCTTCATCAACGGCCTGCTCGGACGCGTCGCCGCAGATATCGCTGCCGGTGCCGACCTGTTCGGAACCGACGACGAGGTGCAGGAAGGCGGCGAGTAGCATGGCCAAGAAGGTCGACGTCTCCGAGTACCGCACGTTCGCCCAGATCAGCGACCGCCTCGACACGATCGTCGATGCGGTGCGCGCCAAGGACATCTCGCTCGAGCGCTCGCTCGACCTCTTCGACGAGGCCATCGCGCTCGGCTCCAAGGCCGTCGATATGGTCGACGCCACCGATTTCTCCCCCGAGGAGGAGGCCCGCCTCGCCGAGACGGCCGCCGCCGGGGATGCACCTGAAGAACCCGCAGCTCCTGCGGCGTCCGAAGCGGGCGCCGAGTAGGTGGCACGCAGGCACCGCCTCGATGACGAGCTCGTCGCGCAGGGCTTCTTCGCCACGCGCGATGATGCGCTGCGCGCGGTGCTGGCGGGCGACGTCTCCACAACCGACAGACGCTTGGATTCGCCGGGCGAGCAGGTCGAACCCGGCATCTTCCTCCATGTCCGCGGGCATGTCGGCTACGTGAGCCGCGGCGGGCTCAAGCTCGCCCACGCGCTCGATGCCTTCGTGATCGACCCCGCAGGCGCATCCTGCCTCGATGTGGGCTGCTCGACCGGCGGCTTCACCGACTGCCTGCTCTCGCGCGGCGCCGCGCATGTGGTTGCCGTCGACGTGGGTTACGCGCAGTTCGACTGGGGCCTGCGCAACGATGCCCGTGTGGAGCTCCTCGAGCGCACGAACATCGTCGATCTGGACGTGCCCGAGCGGCACGCCACCATCGACCTTGCGGTCTGCGACGTCTCGTTCACCTCGGTCCTGACGGTACTTCCCGCCGTGCGCGCCCTGCTGCGCGCCGGCGGCACCTTCGTCACGCTCGTGAAGCCCCAGTTCGAGGCGGCGCGCGAGGACGTGGGGGAGGGCGGCATCGTGCGCGACCCGGCCGTGCGCGCCGCTGCCGTCGAGAAGGTGCGCTGCGCCTTCGAGGATGCAGGCTTCTCGGTCGTCGGCATCTGCGAGAGTCCCATCACGGGCGCCAAGGGCAATGTCGAGTTCCTTCTGGCGGGCAGGCTGCCATAGCGTCTGCACCGCTGTGCTACACTCGAACCGACCCATACGATACCGTCAAGCGAGGCGCGGCCGTGAAGGTTCTGCTCGTCCCAAATCATTCGCGCGAGGATGCGATCGCGGGTGCCCGCGAGCTCGAGGCATGGCTCGAGGGCGAGGGCGTCGAGGTCGCGTGGGCGCATGACAAGCGCCTCTTCCCCAACCTGCGCACGAGCGCGGAGGGCTGCGACCTCGTCGTCTCGCTCGGCGGCGACGGAACGCTGCTGCGCGCCGCGAAGATCGTGGGCTACTCCGAGATCCCCATCGTGGGCATCTCATACGGACATCTGGGCTTCCTCACCACCTCCGCACCCGACGGCCTCATCGCGACCGTGGGCGCCGCGCTCGCCGGCGAGCTCCATGTGAGCCGTCGTGCGACCCTCGCCGTCACGGCCGATTTCGAGCGCGCGGACGGCAGCGCCTACACCCTCGAGAGCTTCGCCCTGAACGATCTCGCCATCTCGCGCGGAGGCCAGGGCGCCGTCATCGAGTTCGACATCTCCGTCTCGGGACACCACATCGACCGCCTGCGCGGCGACGGCTTCATCGTCTCGACGGCCACCGGTTCCACGGGCTACGCGCTCGCGGCGGGAGGTCCCATCGTGACGCCCGAGTTCACGGGCATGGTCTGCGTGCCCGTCGCGCCGCACACCATCATGGCGCGCGCATTCCTCACGAGCCCCTCCGACGTGGTCGAGATCTCCATGAGCCCCGACCGTCCCGTCAAGCGCCACTTCTTCGCCGACGGCCAGCCCCTGGGCGAGGAGAACGGCAACGAGGGCTTCGAGGGCATGCGGGTCATGGTCAGGCGCGGCCCCGGCGATATCCTGCTGCTCGACCATTCCGCCCAGAGCTTCTACCAGTCCGTTTCGCGCGTGTTCTACGGCAAGACGGGCGGCAAGTGATGCTCGAGGCGCTCCGCGCACAGAACGTCGCGCTCATCCGCGATGCGTCGATCGAGCCCGCGCGCGGGCTCACGGTCCTCACGGGCGAGACGGGCACGGGCAAGACCGCGCTCCTCTCCGCGGTGAAGCTCGCCGTGGGCGAGCGCGCTGATGCGACGAGCGTGCGCGAGGGAGCCGACGCCCTCGAGGTCGAGGCGCTGTTCTATCTCGGTCCCGACGATCTCGACGGGACCGTCGTGCGCAGGCGCCTCTCGTCCGACGGCCGCGGCCGCGCCACCATCGACGGCGCGATGGCGAGCGTGCGCGAGCTGGCGGAGCGCATCGGGTCGACGGTCGACCTGTGCGGCCAGCACGAGCATCAGCGCCTGCTGTCGGCATCCACGCACGTCGAGTTACTCGATGCATGGGCGGGCGATGACGCAGCGGCTGCCCATTCCGCCTATGATGCCGCGCTCGACGATGCCCATCGTGCCGCGGAGGAGCTCGAGGAGGTCCGTGCGCTCATGCGCGCGAGCGACGAGCGTCTTGCGGATGCCCAGTTCGCGCTGCGCCGGATCGGCGAGGTGAATCCCCGCGAGGGCGAGTACGAGCTGCTCTGCGAGGAGCTTCCGGTCGCCGAGCATGCCGAGCAGCTGCTCCAGAGCGCCGAGGCCGCCTGCGAGGCGCTCTCCGGTGACGAGGGTGCGCTCGATGCCGTCGGATCGGCCCACCGCATGCTCGAGATGGCATCGGTCCACGACAGGAGCCTCGCGACCTTCGCCTCCTCGCTCGACGATGCTCTCGCGACGATCGAGGATGTTGCCCGCGACCTGCGGAGCTACTGCGACCGCATGGATATCGATGAGGCTGAGCTCGCGCGCATGCAGGCGCGCTACTCAGCCTTCCAGGGCCTGCTGAGGAGCTTCGGTCCCGACATGGAGAGCGTCTTCGCACGCAAAGCTGCTGCCGAGCAGATCGTTGCAGCGGTCCAGGGCGGGGGAGAGCGCGAACGGGCAGCCCTTGCCGCCGTCGATGCCGCCGAGGCGTCGCTCGCCGAAGCAGCTGCGCATCTCGACGCCGTGCGCCGTGCCGCGGCGCCCGATCTCTGCGCCGCTATCACCGCACAGATGGCGCGTCTCGAGATGGGCGGGGCCGAGGTCGAGGTCGCCTTCGAGGAGCTCCCGCGCTCCCAGTGGACGGGCGTCGGGCCCTCGCGCATCGAGCTGCTCTACCGTCCCGCCGCGGGCATGGCCGCGCGCCCGCTGAGGCGCATCGCGTCCGGCGGCGAGATCAGCCGCGTGATGCTCGCGACCAAGGTGGTCCTCGGTGCCGCCGATGCCGTCGATACGCTCGTCTTCGACGAGGTCGATGCGGGTGTGGGCGGAGCCACGGCCGTGGCCCTCGCCGCGGTGCTCGCCGATCTCGCCCGCACCCATCAGGTGATCGTCGTGACGCATCTCGCGCAGGTCGCCGCCCGCGCCGAGCGCCATTACGTGGTCGAGAAGACCGCCGATGCGCTTCCTGAGACCATCATCCACGAGGTCGCGGGGGATGAGCGCGTGCGCGAGATCGCCCGCATGCTCTCCGGAGATGCGACCGAGGCGTCGCTTGCGCACGCCCGCGAGATGCTCGACGCCTAGCCCATCCCTTCCTCGGGTGACGGTTCTCCGGAATCTCGATGGCGAAATATGCCGTGCCGCTGAGCGTGTCGTGCGGCATGGGGTGGACGCCCCTGCGGACGACCTCGTTGAAGAGGTAGTAGAACATATATGCATTCGATGCGACGATGAGGAACACGAACACGTAACCGTTCAGGTATTCGAGGAACTGCGAGTTGTTGAGCCATACCACGAGCATCGAGGGAAGCTCGACGAACAGCCACAGGAGCGCATAGCGCTTCACGATCTGCCCGCGCGTGACGGCGCCTCCATCCTCGGATGCCAGGCGCATGCGGCAGATCGCATGCCCCAGCGTCGTGCCCCTGGTCGCAAGCGCCTGGATGAGCCCGTTGATGCAGAAGATGGTGCAGGTGCCGATGCCGCTCTCGAAGATGCGCTCCGAGCCTGGCAGGACGATGGCGAGGCCGCCGGCCAGGAACGTGAGCAGGGCATCGCTGACCAGGTAATCGACGAACGTGGCCCAGAACCTGCGCTTCCCCGTGACGAGCCTTCCCTTGACCCTGCTCCGCTCATCGATGGTGTCGCGGTCGGGCAGGACCATCATGAACACATAGGCGATCTGCCAGCCGACCACGCCTCCCATGGTGTTGGCGATCAGATCCCTCGACGGCTGCCAGGCGATAGGGGCCGGGGTAGAACCCGTACAGCGCGGAGAGCTGCGTCAACTCGAAGAAGAGGCTCAGGCCGAACGAGAGGACGGCCGTGCGCGGAAGGCTCTGCTTGAAGTAGTAGCGCAGGTACACGCCGAACGGAACGGTCAGAAGGATGTTGAACAGGACCTGCCAGAGCGCGAAGCTCCTGAAGAAGCCGAAGATGGTCGCAAACCCGAACGGCTTGTCCTGCCAATAGGCGGCGATGTCCTGGAAGGGGACGAGGCTGAGATGGTCCTGCCAGCGGTTGCCGATGGTGGTGTCACGCTCGGGAAGCGGGAGCGTCACCAGGAAGTAGACGATGAGCAGGTAGAGGATGAAGCTGTAGATGACCAGGGTCCGGTACTTCGAGACGGAGCCGTGGCTATGGTACTGGAACAGGGTGTAGGGCAGGGTGAACAGCGCGGCGAGGAACGGGAAGACCGCCAGCCCGGTGATGATCGTGTCGATGTAGCCCATCCGTTATCCAAGCCTGTATCGAGGTGTTCCCGTTGTTCCGCCGTCCATTGTAGCAGCGGCGGAAGATGTGAAGACCCAGGCGGCGCATCTGGGAGATAGATTGGAGGAAACAATCAGTTTACGATAATTATGGTTCGAACGCCGCTGTTCCGTCGTACAATGGAGTCCCGTAGGGAATGAGTGTCGCTTCTACGGGAGGCCATCATGTCAAAGCATATCTTCGTCACGGGCGGCGTCGTGTCGGCGCTCGGCAAGGGCATCACAGCGGCTTCGCTGGGCCGCCTGCTCAAGGCGCGCGGGTACAAGGTGATGATGCAGAAGGCCGACCCCTATCTCAACGTCGACCCCGGCACCATGAGCCCCTTCCAGCACGGTGAGGTCTTCGTGACCGACGACGGCAAGGAGACCGACCTCGACCTGGGCCATTACGAGCGCTTCATCAACGAGAGCCTCAACGCCGATTCCAACTTCACGAGCGGCCTCATCTACCAGACGCTCATCTCGCGTGAGCGCGCGGGCGACTTCCTCGGCGGTACCGTCCAGGTGATCCCGCACGTCACGAACGAGATCAAGGCGCGCTTCGCCGCGGTGGAGGAGACGAGCGGCGCCAACGTGGTGATCACCGAGATCGGCGGCACGGTGGGCGACATCGAGGGACAGCCCTTCATCGAGGCCATGCGGCAGTTCCGCAAGGAGAAGGGCCCGGGCGAGACCATCGCCATCCACGTGAGCCTCGTGCCCTTCATCGCCGCCGCGCACGAGATCAAGACCAAACCCACCCAGCACTCCGTGAAGGAGCTGCGTTCCATGGGCATCCAGCCCGAGATCATCGTCTGCCGCAGCGACCATGAGGTCGAGCCTGCCGTTCGCGCCAAGCTCGCGAGCTTCTGCGATGTCGACGAGAGCTGCGTGTTCCAGAACCTCGACTGCCCGTCCATCTACGACGTGCCGCGCCATCTGGCCGACCAGGGTTTCGACCTCAAGGTATGCGAGCTGCTCGGCCTCGAGCCGCGCACGCGCGACATGAGCCCGTGGTACTCGTTCACCGGCGCGCTCCACGAGGCGAACGCGCTCACCGACATCACGCGCATCGGCGTCGTGGGCAAGTACACCGCCCTGCCCGATGCGTACCTCTCGGTCATCGAGGCGCTCCACCACTCGGGCGTCTACTACGGCCGCCACGTGGAGGTCGAGCTCGTCGACGGCGAGAACCTCGATCCCGCGCAGGTGGGGGAGGTGCTCGGACGCTACGATGGCATCCTCGTGCCCGGCGGATTCGGCATCCGCGGCATCGAGGGCAAGATCGCCGCAGCCGGCTTCGCCCGCACGCGCAAGGTTCCCTATCTGGGCGTCTGCCTCGGCATGCAGGTCGCCGTCGCGGAGTTCGCGCGCGGCGTCTGCGGCATGGAGGGCGCCACGTCCACCGAGTTCGAGCCCGACTGCGCCTATCCCGTGATCGACCTCATGCCCGAGCAGCGCGGTATCGCCGACAAGGGCGCGACCATGAGGCTCGGCGCGTATCCGTGCGTGCTGGCCGAGGGCACGCTCGCGGCAGAGGCCTACGGCACGATGTGCATCTCTGAGCGCCACCGCCATCGCTACGAGTTCAACAACGACTACCGCACGGTGCTCGAGGCAGCGGGCCTCAAGGTGAGCGGCACTTCTCCCGACGGGTCGCTCGTCGAGGTGGTAGAGTTGGCTGAGGAGGACCACCCCTGGTTCGTGGCCACGCAGGCGCATCCGGAGTTCAAGAGCCGGCCCAACGAGCCGGCACCGCTCTTCCGCGAGTTCGTGCGCGCGGCGATCGCCCGCCATGAGGGTCGCGACAGGCGCGATCTGCACGTCGTGGGCGTCCCGGTCCTCTCTGATGCCGGCGTGGGGCCGGAGAAGGTGGAGAGCTAGGAGCAGCCGGTGGATCTGGCGCGGGCGAAGCGGGAGTATCTGGACTACCTCGCCATCGAGCGGGGCTCGTCGTCCAACACCGTCGAGGCCTACGGGCGCGATCTCGACCGCTATCTCGCGTTCCTCTCCGACGCCGGGATCGCGCGTCCCGAGGACGTCACGCGCGCCGCTATCGAGGACCACATCGCCGCGCTCACGAACGTGGGGCTCGCGCCCACGTCGGTCGAGCGCGCGGTCTCGGCGATCAAGGGCTTCCACCGCTTCATGGTGGCCGACCAGATCACCGAGAACCATCCCACGGCCGACCTGCCCCTTCCCGCAAAACCCAAGCACCTGCCCGACGTGCTCTCCATCGAGCAGGCACGTGCCCTGCTCGAGCAGACCTTCCGCGAGACGCCCCTCGATCAGCGGGACCGTGCGATCCTCGAGGTGCTCTACGGGTGCGGCCTGCGCGTATCGGAGCTGTGCGGCCTCGACCAGCGCGAGGTCTACCTCGACGACGAGATGCTGCGCGTGTTCGGCAAGGGGTCGAAGGAGCGCGTGGTGCCCATCATGGGCAGCGCGGCAGCAGCGCTCGGCGACTACCTCGTGCGCTGGCGTCCGCAGCTCGTGGGCAAGCGGCTCTCGGGCGCGGTGTTCCTGAACGCCCGAGGCGGGCGCATCTCGCGTCAGTCGGTGCACGCCATCTGCGAGCGGTACGGCAGGCTCGCCGGCATCGAAGGGCTGCATCCCCACACGCTGCGCCACAGCTTCGCCACGCACATGCTCGAGGGCGGTGCGGACCTGCGCATCGTCCAGGAGATCCTCGGCCATGCCAACATCGCGACCACGCAGCTCTACACCCACGTCGACCGCACCCACGTGCGCATGGCCTACCTCGCCGCCCACCCGCGCGCGCACCTCTCGTAGACCATCTGCTCAGCACCGCCACCTGCCGCTCGGCCCGTTCCGGTATGCATGTTGCGACACGATTCGCTCGATTCGCGTCCGAAGATGCATACCGAAACGGGCGCAGAACCGCTCGCCGACGGTCGATTGTGACGTTCGCGTGCAGTGCTCTTGTGGTGCGAACACCCGTACCCGCTACATCTGGTATGCCAACGGATACCATTCGCCGTCGACCAGCGCAATTCGCCAAAAAAGTTGGGAAATGGGGAAAAATGTCGCGAAATGTCGGGCAAAACCGTTATAGTAGATGGCAAGCGATTTTGCCCTTGGGAGAGCTATGGACGCGGAAGGAGGAAGAGGATGTACCTGACCGGCACCTATCGTCACACCCTGGATGCCAAGCAGCGTCTCACCCTTCCCGCCGACTTCCGCCGTCAGATCGACGGAACCGTCTATCTCGTCAAGGTGCTTGATTGCGTGTACGGCTTCACGCCCGAGGAGCACAGGAATTACGTCGATTCCCTGTTCCCCGGCGGCTTCGATCCCCGCGATCGCAAGCAGGACGCGCTCCGTCGCGCCATCAACGCGCAGACCGTCATGACCGACGTCGATTCGGCCGGCCGTGTCAGCCTGTCCAAGATGAGCGAGAAGGTCCACGCCATGCTCGGCCGCGATGTGGTCGTCGTGGGCAACACGGACCACTTCGAGGTCTGGAACGCGACCACGTGGGATGAGAAGCAGGACGCCCTCACGGACGAGGACTTCGCAGCCCTCCTGTTCAACGAGTAGGTCCTCGTGGGGAACTTGACAGCTGAATATCGGCACGTACCCGTGATGCTTTCCCAGGTGCTCGCCGAGCTCGATCCCAAGGTGGGGGAGGTCGTCTGCGACTGCACCCTCGGCGGGGCCGGGCACTCGGTGGAGCTGGCGAGAAGGATTGCGCCCGAGGGTCTCCTCGTCGGCATCGACCAGGATGACATGGCCGTCGAAGCGGCCACCGCGCGCCTCGCGTCCGAGGTGCCGGAGGCGGAGGTGCTCGTCCTCAAGGGGAACTTCTCCCAGATGGACGACCTTCTCACCACGGCGGAGATCCCCGGAGTCGATTGCTTCCTCTTCGACCTGGGCGTCTCGTCGCCGCAACTCGATATCCCGGAAAGGGGCTTCTCGTACAACGAGGACGCCCCGCTCGACATGCGGATGGACCCGGATAACAACACCCTAACCGCAGCTGAGGTCATCAACCACTACAACGAAGCAGACCTCGTCCGGATCCTACGCATGTATGGAGATGAGCGCCATGCTCCGCGCATCGCAGCCAGAATCGTATCCGCGCGGAGCAAAGCGCCCATCACGTCCACCCTGCAGCTGGCGGAGCTGGTCAAGTCCGCCATCCCCGCCGCGGCGAGGCGCCGCGGAGGGCACCCGGCGAGGAGGACGTTCCAGGCGCTGCGCATCGAGGTCAACCATGAGCTCGAGGCGCTCGAGGAGGGACTCACCGCCGCGGTACGCTGGGCGAACCCGGGAGGGCGCATCTGCGTCATCTCGTACCACTCGCTCGAGGACCGCATCGTCTCCCATGTCTTCTCGGAGATGAGCAGGGGGTGCACATGCCCGCCGGACTTCCCGGTGTGCGTGTGCGGGAACGTGCCGATACTCCACGTACGCACGCGCAAGGCCCTCGTGGCCGGCGCGGACGAGGTGGAGGCCAACCCGAGGGCGAGGAGCGCCCTCATGCGCGTGGCCGAGAAGCTCTAGGCCGCGCACCCGAACCAGGCGAAAACGGGGGAGGCCCCGTCACGCGAGCACCAACGCAGCACGAACGAACCAGAAACGCACCATAAACGCACCACCGACGAAGCACCAACGGACGACACACGGACAAGGAACGACGATGAGGACCGCAAACGCACAAGCCTTCGAGCTCGAGGAGATGCTCGAGTCCCGCCCCGAGCGGGAACTCGGTGCAGAGCCCCGGTTCGAGGTCGTAGAGGGCGGTGGGCTCGACGCCCACGTCCGCGCAGGTGTCTCATCCGAGTTCCTTGCGCGTGTGAAGATGGTCGTCGCCGCTGCCGTGATGCTCTTCATCCTCGGCACCTTCCGCGTCGCGCTCACCTCGGCCACCGTGGCCCAGCTCAGCTCGAACGTCGAGGTGCGCGAGCAGATCGAGGATTTCGAGACCACCAACAACAACCTCCGCGTGGAGCGCTCCCTCATGTCGAGCGCCACGCGCATCGACCGCATCGCGACCCAGAACTACGGCATGGTCCCCGCCGCGTCCTTCGATGTCATCGTCATCGACAACGGCGAGGAGGCCGAAGCTGAGGCTGAGGTCGAGTCTGAGGCCGAGGTTGCACCCGAGGCGGAGGCTCCCGCCGAGGACGCCATCGGCGATGAGGCGGTTGAGGATGCCGAGTCGACGCCCGTCGTAGATGCGGGGCTCCTGGCCGCCGGCCTGTAGGTCGGGGCGGTCCCGGAATCGTGGCGCGTAAGGGCGACAGCTACCGAAGCAACCGGAACATGGCCGAGGCCTCGTACGACGAGGCCTCGCGTGCGCGTTACCGCCGTCGCGCCGCCCGCGCGGGCGGTTCCGGCTCGGGCGGCTTCGACCACGGCATCTCCGTCATCCAGGTGCTCTTCCTGACGCTCTTCGCGTTCGTGGCGCTGCGCCTCGTGTGGCTGCAGGTCTTCCAGGCGCGCGAGCTCTCGCAGGCTGCCGAGGACCGCCGCACCAACGTCGTGACCCTCCATGCGCGCCGAGGCACCATCTACGACCGCAACGGCAACGTGCTCGCGATGAGCGTCGAGTGCAGGACCATCTACGCAAATCCCCAGGATATCGAGAATCCCGCGCGCATCGCGCAGATCCTCGCATCCAGGCTCGGCGGAACGCCCAACGACTATATTTCCGACCTTACGGCCGACACCACGTTCGTCTACATCAGGCACAAGGTCGACATGGAGGTCGCCGACCTCATCGAGAAGGAGCTTGGCGACGAGGACCTGACGGGCGTCTACTTCCTCGAGGATACCAAGCGCGTCTACCCGTACGGCGCGACCGCAGGCCAGATCCTCGGCGTGGTGGGCATCGACGGCGACGGCCTCACGGGCCTCGAGTACTACTACGACGACATCCTGCGCGGCGAGGACGGCCAGATGATCGTCGAGCAGGGCATCGGCGGCGTCCCGATTGCCGGCGGAGCATCCCAGATCACCGAGGCGCGCAACGGCACCGACATCATCATCTCCCTCGACATCAACCTCCAGGAGAAGGCCGAGGCGGCGCTTGCCGATGCGGTCAAGACCTACGAGTCCGAATCGGGCTCCATCATGGTCACCAACCCGCGCACCGGCGAGATCTACTGCGCGTGCTCCACGCCGCTCGCCAACGTCGACGACCTCGAGCACACCTCGGCGGAGGCTCTCAACCTCAAGCTCGTGACCGACTCCTACGAGCCGGGCTCGGTCTTCAAGGTCCTCACCATCGCGATCGCCATCGACAACGGCCTCGTGACGCCCTCGACGGTGCTCACGGTCCCGCCCACGATCCTGGTCGGCGACGACTACGTCTCCGAGCACATCGACCGCGACTACGACGTGACGATCACCGTGCGCGACATCATCGCGCAGTCCTACAACACGGGCACCGCCCTCATCGCCCAATCGATCATCGGCGACGAGCGCTTCGCAGCGGGCGTCGACCGCTTCGGCATCGGCCACACAACCGGCATCGACTTCCCCGGCGAGGCGGAGGGCATCGTGACGCGCTACCGCGATTACGACGGCTCCACCTGCGGCTTCATGTCGTTCGGTCAGAGCGTCGCGTTCCCGATGGTGCAGCTCGTCCGCGCATTCGGCGCCATCGCCAACGACGGCGTGCTCACAACCCCGCACTTCCTCGTCGCCAAGGGCGGCGAGACGGTCGACTGGGGGCAGGGCGAGGCCGCCATCTCGCCCGAGGCTGCCCATATGACGATCGATTGCATGCGCGCGGTCATGACCGAGGGCACCGGCATCCATGGCCAGGTTGTCGGCTACGACATCGCCGGCAAGACCGGTACGGGCGAGCAGTCCGTCTCCGGCGAGGGGTACACCGATTTCCACTACACGGCGTCGCTCTGCGGTTTCGCGAACGCCGACAATCCCGAGATCCTCGTCTACGTCGGTCTCAACGGCGTCCGCTACCTTGCGAGCGCCTCCTCGTCCTACCTGTTCGCAACCATAATGGAAGAGGCTGTCAACGACATCGGCGTGCAGCCCGTCAGCTGAATCACGAGGTAGCCGAAATGCTCGACATCACGATCAAGGACCTTGCCCAGGCAACAGCGGCGCAGATTATCGCCGCAGGCTCCGGCCGCGTGTCCGGAAAGACGGTCATCGATTCGCGCGAGGTCGAGCCCGGCGCGCTCTTCGTCGCCTTCAAGGGCGAGCGCAGCGACGGCAACCGCTATGCGCGTGCCGCCATCGACGCGGGCGCCTCGGCCGTGGTGCTCTCCGACGTCCCCGAGGAGGGGCTCGCCGCATATGCGGAGGATCGGGGAGCGGCGCTCCTGCGCGCCGCAGACGACGACTGCGAGTCGTTCCTGATCGACCTCTCCGCCTGGGAGCGCGACCGCCATCCCGAGTGGCTCGTGGTGGGCGTGACCGGCTCGGTGGGCAAGACCACCACCAAGGACATGCTCGCCGCCACCCTCTCGCCCTCGTTCCGCACCCACGCCACGAAGGGCAACTACAACAACCTCATCGGCATGCCGCTCACGCTCCTCAACGCACCCGAGGGCACCGAGGCGCTCGTCCTCGAGATGGGCATGGACGGCCTCGGCCAGATCAGCCGCATGTCCCGCGCCGCGCGCCCCGCGCTCGCCGTCATCACGAACGTCGGTGTGAGCCACCTCGTGTATCTGGGCACGCGCGAGGGCATCGCCTGCGCCAAGGCCGAGATCATCGAGGGCATGGAGGCATGGGGCTCGGTCGGACCCGCGCTCGTGCTCACGAGCGCGAACGACTACACCGACTACATCGTCAGGAAGTTCGCGATCCCCGCGAACGTCATGCCCCTCACCGTGGGGACGCGCCCCTCCGACGACGTGCGCCAGACCGACCTGGTCATCCACCACGATGCGCGCACGCACGCCGAGCTCGCCTTCATCGACGGCGGGACGGTCTCGCTCGACCTGCCCATCCCCGGCACGAGCGCCGTCCTCGACGCCATGCTCGCGCTCAGCGTCGCCCGCCTCGCCGGCGTCGATGCCGCCGCAGCAGCGGAAGCCCTCTCCTCGATGGAGCTGACCGCGATGCGCCTCGACGTGCGCACCTCGCCGTCCGGCGTGCGCGTGATCGACGATACGTACAACGCGAGCCCCGCCTCGATGGCCTCCTCGCTCTCCGTCCTCGCCTCCATGGGTTGCACGGGGCGTCGCTACGCCATCCTGGGCGAGATGCTCGAGCTGGGGGAGGACGAGGTGCAGATGCACGCCTGCGTCGGAGCCTTCGCGGCTGCGCTCGACCTCGACATGATCGTGTGCGTCGGAGGCCCGCTCGCCCGCGCCATCGCCGAGGGAGCCCGCACCGTGGGCTTCTCGGAGGACGCGCTTTTGGTGTTCGATTCGGTATCTGACGCCCTTACGGCGCTCGTTCCCGTACTATGTGAGGGCGACGTGGTGCTCGCCAAGGCATCGCGTGCCAGCGGCCTCGATGCCTTCGTCAAGGGAGTCCTCGCATGATCGGCAGCCCGACATATCCTACCTACACGGTCTTCGTGGCCATCGGCCTCGCAGGCGTCTTCTCGATCGTCCTCATGCCGCTCTTCATCCGTCTGATGAAGCGCGAGGGCGTCGGCCAGCAGATCCGCGCGGACGGCCCCCAGCGCCATCTCACCAAGCAGGGCACGCCCACGATGGGCGGCCTCATCATCCTGCTCTCGGTGCTCGTGACCTGTGCCATCCTCGCAGATTGGACGCCCCAGCTCATCCTCGCCGTCGTGGCGACGATGCTCACGGGCGCCCTGGGCCTGCTCGACGACATCGAGTCGGTCGCCCATGCGCGCTCGCTCGGCCTCACGCCCTCCCAGAAGATGGCGGGCCTCATCGCCATCTCGGTGGGCTTCTGCCTCTACGCGGTGAACGTCTGCCATATCGCGCCGACCATCGCCTTCCCGGGCGGGTTCTCGATCGATCTGGGCGTGCTCACGACCGAGATCCCCATCGGAGCGCATATCCTCAAGGTTCCCTGGCTCTACCTCATCTTCGTGTTCTTGCTCATGGCCGGCCTCTCGAACGCCGTGAACCTCACCGACGGCCTCGACGGCCTCGCGGGCGGCTGCTCGATGGTGGTCATGCTCGTCATGGCCATGGTCGCGTTCCGCTTCGGCCAGCTCGGCCTCGCGATCTTCGCCGCCGCGTTCGGCGGCGCGTGCCTCGGCTTCCTCTGGTACAACTGCTATCCCGCGACCATCTTCATGGGCGACACGGGATCGCTCGCGCTCGGCGCCGCGTTCGCCGCGCTGGCCGTGCTCACCAAGACCGAGGTGACCTCGCTCGTCATGGGCGGCCTGTTCATCACCGAGGCCCTCTCGGTCATCATCCAGGTCGTGAGCTTCAAGAGCACGGGCAAGCGCGTCTTCCTCATGGCGCCGCTCCACCACCACTTCGAGAAGCTCGGTTGGAGCGAGACCAAGGTCGTCATCCGCTTCTGGATCGTCTCCGCCGCCTTCGCCGCGGCGGGCTTCGCCCTGTACTTCCAGCTGGGCTAGGACGGGGGAGCGCGGGCATCCATGGCACGTACCAAGGCTCAGAAACGCGATCACGAGGTCTTCGGCGTACCGGCGCGCTTCATGTCGCCGCGCCTGATCTTCTGCGTGTGCGTGGTCGTGCTCTCGCTCTTCGGCCTGCTCATGATCTACTCCGCCTCATCGGTGACCTCGCTCATCTCGGCGGACACCAACTTCGACCCTGCCTACTACGTCAAGCGCCAGGCCATCTTCCTCGCGGCGGGCACGGTCGCAGCGCTCGTGCTCGCGTCGATCGACTACCACACGTGGTCGGGCTCGATCCTCACGGGCGTCTGGGTCCTCACGGTCGTCATGCTGCTCGCGATCTTCGCGTCGAGCATGGGCCAGGGCGCGTACGGCGCCTCGCGCTGGATCGGCATCGGTTCCTTCTCGCTGCAACCGTCGGAGTTCGCCAAGGTGACGGTCGTGCTCACGGCCGCGAACCTCGCGCAACGCTATTTCGACGATGCCACCATCGACTTCGACCGCTTCGTCAAGCTCATGGGCGCCGGCGTGGGCATCCCGCTGATCCTCATCCTCGCGCAGCCCGACAAGGGCACGACGATGGTGCTCGCGGCGACGCTGCTCGTGATGGGCTACCTCGCCGGCCTGCCGCGCAACCTCATCCTGGGCATCGCGGGCGTGGGAATCGTGGGATTCCTGATCCTGTCGCTGCGCGACGACTACTCGCGTGCCCGCATCGTCACCATGTTCAACCCCTGGCGCGACTACTACGGTGACGGATACCAGCTCATCCAGGGCTTCTACGCCTTCGGCTCGGGCGGCCTGTTCGGCGTGGGCCTGGGATTCTCGCGCCAGAAGTACTCGTATCTGCCGATGGCGCACAACGACTTCATCTTCGCCGTGATCGGCGAGGAGCTGGGGCTGGTGGGCACGCTCGGCATGCTCGCGGTCTTCGCGCTGCTCGGCTGGGCCGGCGCGCGCATCGCCAAGAACGCCCCCGACCTCGCCGGTCGCCTCATCGCCTCGGGTTGCACGGGGCTCATCATCATCCAGCTGCTCGTCAACGTGTGCGGCGTGCTCGGCATGATCCCGCTCACGGGCAAGCCCGTCCCGTTCATCTCCTACGGCGGCTCCACGATCGTCACGTGCATGCTGCTCTCGGGCCTCACGGTCTCGGTCTCGCGCGCCTCGCGCCTGCCCGAGACGGTCTACGACCAGGCCCGCGGGCGCTGGAACGTCGATGAGCGGGAGCAGGGGGATGGCCGCGCCTTCGACGCCGTCGAGGGCTTCGGCGGCACGCATGGGGAGGAGACGTTCGTCTCCGATCCGACGCCGCGCAGCGCACGTACCCAGACCGCGTTCGACGTCCATTCCACCGACCTCGCCCAGAGCCCGTTCAGGGTCGTCGAGGGCGGAGCCGGGCGCTCGCGCGGTGCATCGGATTCTCAGCCGTCGGGCAGGTCGCGCATCGACCTCGGCCCGAGCGCCACCGAGCGCCTGCGCGGTGGCTCGAAGGATAGGGGGAAGAAGCGCCGATGAAGGTCGCAATCGCCGCCGGCGGCACCGCCGGGCACATCAATCCCGCCCTCGCGCTCGCCGAGGAGCTCCGCGCACGTGGCGACGAGGTCGTGTTCTTCGGCCAGATGTGCCGCCTCGAGGCGACGCTCGTCCCCGAGGCGGGCTTCCCGCTCGTGCCGATCGAGGTCTCCGGCTTCGACCGCTCGCACCCCTGGACCCTCATCACGGCCGTGCGACAGATCGCCGCGGCCGAGAAGGCGCTTGAACGCCATTTCGCCGAGGAGGGCAGGCCCGACGTCGCCATCGGATTCGGCGCCTACGTCGAGCTCCCGCTTCTGCGCTGGTGCGCCAAGAAGGGCGTGCCCTACCTGCTCCACGAGCAGAACTCCGTCGCCGGCCTCGCCAACAAGGTGTCCGCCAAGAAGGCGCATACCGTCTGCATCGCGTTCCCGCAGGCGGAGGCCGCCTTCGCGGGCAAGGCGAAGCGTATCGCGGTCACGGGCAATCCCGTCCGCTCGAGCGTCATCGAGGCATCCCGCGCAGACGCCCGCGCCGCCATGGGCCTCTCGGATGACGACGTGCTGCTGCTCGTGTTCGGTGGCAGCCTCGGCGCGCGCCACATCAACCAGGCGGTCTGCGGCTTGAAGGACGAGCTGCTCTCGCGCCCGCACCTGCGCATCCTGCATTCCACTGGCAAGGACGAGCATGCCTCCGTGGTCGAGGCGCTCGCGCTCGCACCCGAGCAGCGGGAGCGCTGGACCGTCGCACCCTACATCGACAACATGGGCGACGCCCTCGCGGCCGCCGACTGCGTGCTCTCGCGCGCCGGAGCCTCCTCCGTCGCCGAGATCGCGGCGCGCTCGGTCCCGTCGCTGCTCATCCCGTACCCCTTCGCGACGGCCGACCACCAGACCGTGAACGCGCACCTGCTCGTCGATGCCGGGGCTGCTGACATGCTGGGCGACTCCATGCTCGACGCGCCCGATTTCGCCGAGCTGCTCCTCGCGCTCGTCGACGATGCCTCGAAGCGCGCCCTCATGCGCGACGCCGCCCGCTCGCTCGGGGCTGCGAACGCCGCCCAGGCCCTCGCCGACGAGGTCGAGGCAGCCGCGCGCGGATAGCAGCCCCGAATCCCATACGGAGATGCCGAGAAGTCCCCGCGGACGATAGCGCGCGCACCGTTTTCGGGTAGAGTAGTATAGTCACGCGCGAGAGCGCGCATCTCGTCATGGAGAGGGACTATGGACAACGTCAAAGAGATCAGAAGCGCTCACTTCATCGGCATCGGCGGCGCCGGCATGAGCGGCATCGCCCTCGTCCTCCACGAGCGCGGCTGCAAGGTCACGGGTTCCGACCTCAAATCCTCCAACTACGTGCGCAAGCTCGAGGATGCGGGCATCGAGGTCCATATCGGCCACGAGGCGCCCACGATCGATGCCGTCGCACCCGAGGTCGTCGTCATCTCGACGGCCATCCCCGAGACCAACCCCGAGCTGATCCGCGCCCGCGAGCTGGGCATCCCCATCTGGCCGCGCGCCAAGATGCTCTCCTACCTCTCCCTCGACACCGTGACCGTCGCCGTCGCCGGAACGCACGGCAAGACCACCACGTCGTCGATGGTCGCCTCCATGCTCGACACCATGGGCCTCGACCCCACGTTCCTCATCGGCGGCATCGTCGAGGGCTACGGCACCAACGGCCGCAACGGCTCGGGCGGTCTGTTCGTCTGCGAGGCGGACGAGTCCGACGGCTCCTTCCTCTTCCTCGACCCCGACGTCGTCGTGGTCACCAACATCGAGGAGGATCATCTCGACTACTACGGCAGCCTCGCCAACATCGAGAAGACCTTCTGCAAGTTCATGGGCCTCGTAGGCGACGCCGGCACCATCGTGGTGTACGGCGACTCCGACCATCTGGTCGAGCTCGCGCGCTCCACGGGCCGCCGCGTCGTGACCTACGGCTTCAACCTGGGCTGCGACTACCGCTGCACGCCGGGCCAGAGCCACGGCATCCAGAGCGCGGCGACCGTCAAGGTCCCGTCCGGCAAGATCGTCTCGTTCACGATCCAGGCCAACCCCGGCGAGCACAACCTCGCCAACGCCACCGCTGCGATCGCCGTCGCCGACGTGCTCGGGACCGACGTCGAGCGCGCCGCCGAGGCACTCTCGAAGTTCAAGGGCGCCCGCCGCCGCTTCACGCACGTGGGCGACGTCGACGGCATCACCGTCATCGACGACTACGGCCACCATCCCACCGAGATCGCCGCGACGCTCGAGGCGGCGTCCAAGCTCGACTTCAACCGCATCGTGTGCGTCTTCCAGCCGCACCGCTACTCGCGCACGCAGGCGCTCGAGAAGCAGTGGGCGCACGCCTTCGACAAGGCGGACATCCTGCTCGTCATCGATGTGTTCTCCGCCGGCGAGATGCCCATCCCGGGCGTCTCGGGCAAGACCGTCGTGAACTCCGTCAAGCGCGCGGGCGGCTGCAAGCACGTGGCCTACGTCCCCAACATGCGCACGCTGGTCGACCTGCTCGTCGACACCTGCAAGCCCGGCGACATGCTCATCACGCAGGGCGCCGGCGACATCACCCAGATCGGCCCGCGCTTCATCGAGGCCAAGCAGCAGGCGGGGGAGTAGCGGTTCGGTGAGCGTGTTCAACGCCTACATGCAGCTTTCGGGCGCCATCGACGCCGACGTGTACCGCGACGAGCCCCTGAGCCGGCGCACGACCCTGCGCATCGGCGGTCCGGCGGACCTGCTCGTGGTCGCCCACAGCTACACCGCGCTCGCCCACACGCTCGACGTGCTCGCGCACGAGCGCGTGCCCTGGGTCGTGCTTGGCAAGGGCTCCAACATGCTCGTCGCCGACCGCGGCTTCCGCGGCTGCGTCATCTGCCTCGGCCGCGAGTTCGCGCGCCTCACGGTGGAGGGCGCCTCCATCACGAGCGGCGGCGCGGTGCTCACCTCCAAGCTCGTCAACCTCGCCCTCACTTCGGAGCTCTCGGGCCTCGAGGCCCTCTGCGGCATTCCCGGCACCGTGGCCGGTGCGCTCGCCATGAACGCCGGTTCCCGCGACGAGTGGATCGGCTCTGCCGTGCGCGACGTGGTCGTGGCGCGTCCCGGGACGGGGCTCGCACGCCTGTCCGCCTCCGATATCGAGTGGGGCTACCGCCACGCGTCCTTCGCACCCGACGACATCATCCTCGAGGCGACCTTCGACCTCGTACCCGGCGAGAAGGACAAGATCGCCCGCCGCATGGAGGCGCTGCTCAAGCGCCGCCGCCTCACCCAGCCCGTGGGCGTCCCCACGTGCGGGTCGGTCTTCAAGAACCCGTGCAACGCCTCTGTCGGCTCGCTGATCGACGGCTGCGGCCTCAAGGGCCGTTCCGCGGGCGGCGCGCGCATCTCGACGGTGCACGCCAACTTCATCGTCAACGAGGCCGGCGCCACGGCCGATGACGTCTGCACGCTCATGCAGGAGATGCATGACAGGGTCCTCAAGACGCACGGCATCGCCCTCGAGCCCGAGGTGCGCTTCCTGGGATTCGGGGCATAGCGATGGCCAAAGAAGATTCCCGCCGCGCGACGCCGCGCACGTCCACGAAGACATCGACCGGCCTTCCGGGGTCCCAGAGGGGCTCTCAGGGCCTCAAGGGCGCTTCCTCGGGCAAGGGGAAGGGCAAGCGGGTCGTGCTCGCGGAACCGGATGCCGCCCGTGCGCGCAGGTCGCAGCGCGTGAGCCCGGGCCAGGTCATCGGGCTTATCGGCCGCCTCGCCGTCGCCGCCGTCATCATCGCCATCGTGGCGGCCATCGCGCTGAGTGTCCTGCGCACCCTCCCGGTCTTCACGATCTCCTCCATCGATACCGAGGCGACCGAGCACCTCTCGGAGCAGGATATCGCCAACCTCGCGGGAGTGGTCGAAGGCACGACGCTGCTCTCGGTCGACGAGGAGGTCATCGAGCAGAACCTCATGCGCAACCCGTGGGTCGCAGAGGTGCACGTGCACCGCAAGTTCCCCGACAAGCTCGGCATCGAGGTGCGCGAGCGCTCCGTCGACTCGCTCGTCCTCATGAGCACGAGCGCCTTCGCGTGGTATATAGGGGAGGGCAACGTGTGGCTCGAGCCCGCGACGTTCGACATCGCCGACGGCCAGACCGCCAAGGATGCGGCGCAGGCCCTCGCGATCGAGAAGGGCGCGACCTTCATCGTCGACGTCCCTGCGACCGTCAATCCCCAGGCGGGCGGAGAGGTGACCGACGAAGTCCTGCTCGCCATCGATACCTACCGCAGGGAGCTTCCCGAGGCGATCAGCTCGCAGGTCGTGTACTTCTCCGCCTCGAGCCTCGAGGGCATCTCCTGCGTCCTCACGAGCGGTGTCGAGGTGTCGCTCGGCAACCCCACGCAGATCGAGCAGAAGGCTGCCGTGCTCACGCAGATCCTCGACCAGTATCCCGGCGAGATCACCTACGTGAACGTGCGCGAACCCTCCACGCCCGCGTATCGGCGCATCGATTCCGGCACCGTTCAGCCCGGATCCGGGGCCTAGGACGCGCTCTGGAAGGGTTGGAGAAGGCTGTTCCGCGCAGTCGGCACGTATGCGTAAAACTTTATTCTAAAGTTTAGCTTTAGACTTTCACAACCGTTCGCCTATGCGTTTTACCTGCGGATATGTACGCTCGGTGAAAATGTTTGACGGATTCGTTGACTTTGTGCAAATATACTGCGCTTTTCGTCAGACATCGAGTTTAACTTGAACTTGAGAGTTTGCCGCACCTACAAAGGAGGAAACAGACCATGGGCACTTTCGACGTTCCGAACAACTATCTCGCAGTCATCAAGGTCGTCGGCGTGGGCGGCGGCGGCACCAACGCCGTGAACCGCATGATCGAGGAGGGCATCCGCGGCGTCGAGTTCGTTGCCATCAACACCGACGCGCAGGCGCTCGCCATCTCCGATGCCGACATCAAGGTCCACATCGGCACCGACATCACCAAGGGCCTCGGCGCAGGCGCCAACCCGTCCGTCGGCCGCGAGGCAGCCGAGGAGAGCCGTGACGAGATCAAGCGCGCGCTCGCCGGCGCCGACATGGTCTTCATTACCGCGGGCGAGGGCGGCGGCACCGGCACCGGCGCTGCTCCTGTCGTCGCAGACATCGCCAAGAACGACGTGGGCGCCCTCACCGTGGGCGTCGTCACCAAGCCGTTCTCCTTCGAGGGCCGCAAGCGCTACCGCTCCGCGACCGACGGCATCGGCGAGCTCTCCGACAACGTCGACACCCTCATCGTGATCCCCAACGACCGCCTGCTCGACCTCTCCGAGAAGAAGACCACCATGCTCGAGGCCTTCCGCATGGCCGACGACGTGCTGTGCCAGGGCACCCAGGGCATCACCGACCTCATCACCGTCCCGGGCCTCATCAACCTCGACTTCGCCGACGTCTGCACCATCATGAAGGGTGCCGGCACCGCGATGATGGGCATCGGCACCGCCTCCGGCGATAACCGCGCCGTCGACGCGGCCACCGAGGCGATCTCCAGCCGCCTGCTCGAGACCTCCATCGATGGCGCCAACCGCGTGCTGCTCTCGATCGCCGGCAACAAGGACCTGGGCATCCAGGAGATCAACGACGCCGCCGACCTCGTGGCCTCCAACGTCGACCCCGACGCCAACATCATCTTCGGCACCGTCGTCGACGAGAGCCTGGGCGACCAGGTCCGCGTCACGGTCATCGCCGCCGGCTTCAACGAGGGCAATGCCCAGCAGATGCTCCCGACCTTCACGATCGAGCGCCCCGAGCCCAAGAAGGCCCCCGCGCCCGAGCCGCGCCGCAGCAGCTACACGCCCTCCTATGCGCCGTCCTACACCCAGCCGCAGCCCGCGCCGGCTCCCGCCCCCGCACCTGCGCGCAACCCGATGACCAGCAACGACCGCGAGTTCGACATCCCCGATTTCCTCAAGCGCAGCCGTCTCTAGGATGAGATGGCCCCGCTGACGAGACATACCGTCGGCACCGTGACCCTGCTCGGCGACGCAACGCGTCCCGGCGGGGTCACGTTCGCATTCACCGAGCGCACGGGCGGCGTCTCCGCCGGCCCGTTCGCCTCGCTGAACCTCGGCGATTCCTGCGGCGACGACCCCGCATCCGTGGGGGAGAACCGCCTCCGCGCGCTCGCTGCCCTCTCGCCCTCCGCCGATTCCGCGAAGCTCATCAATCCGCGCCAGGTCCATGGCGCCACGGTCGTCTCCGTGACCGCCTCCGATGACCAATCCATCGCGGAGGCCCGCTCTGCAGCCCGTGCCGGAGCCGATGCCGTGGCGGTCGCGGTCCCGGGCGTCCCCGTGCTGCTGTGCTTCGCCGACTGCGTCCCCGTGGTCGTCGTTGCCGACGGCGGCTTCGCGGTGGCCCACTCGGGGTGGAAGGGCACCTATGCCCGCATCTCCGCAGCTGTCGTCGCGGAGCTCTCCCGTATCACCGGCGCCGCGCCCGAGACGATGCGCGCCTACATCGGCCCGCACATCACGGCGGACGCGTACGAGGTCGATGCGGAGCTCGCATCCCGGTTCGCCGACGCCTTCGGCGCCGATGCGATCGTGGGCGAGCGCAACCTCGACCTTGCGTTCTGCATCTCCTCCGCCCTCGTCGATGCCGGCCTCGCCCCCGATGCGATCGTGGACGAGCATCTCTCGACCACCGACACCGACCGGTTCTTCAGCTACCGTGCGAGCGGCGGTGCCTGCGGGCGCCATGGCGCGCTCGCGATCATGGAGGCCTGACCAACATGGATTACGTTGCATTCCAGCGCGCGCGGCGCGCCGAGATCGAAGAGCGCATCGCGGCGGCATGCGCGGCGAGCGGGCGCACGCCCGATGAGATCCTGCTCGTGGCGGTCTCGAAGACCGTCGGCATCGAGGAGGTCGCCGCTGCGCGCGAGGCGGGATATGCCGCCTTCGCCGAGAACCGCCCGCAGGAGCTCAAGCGCAAGCTCGCCGGCGCCGCCGACCACCCCGTCCTCGCCGATGCGCGCTGGGACATGATCGGGCATCTCCAGACCAACAAGGTGAAGGATGTCGTCGGCCGCGTGGCGCTCATCCACTCGGTCGACACGGTGCATCTGGCGCAGGCCATCGACGCGCAGGCGGCCAAGCTCGGCATCCGCATGCCCGTCCTCATGGAGGTCAACATCGCGGGCGAGGAGAGCAAGTCGGGCTTCGATCCCGCATCCGCGCGCGAGGGGCTCGATGCCATCGCATCGCTCGGGCACCTCGACCTCGAGGGCCTCATGGGCATGGCGCCGGCGCACGATCCCGAGGCCGCCCGCCGCGCCTTCTCGGGTCTGCGCGCGCTGCGCGATGCGCTCGCAGCCGCGTCGGGGTTACCGCTGCGTGAACTCTCGTGCGGCATGAGCGACGATTTCGCCCTCGCCATCGAGGAGGGCTCTACAATAATTAGGCTGGGACGAACGGTGTTCGATCCCGCGTACGTCCTACAATAAAGAGTTGGAAAGGTTCGGTCGCGCGGGTGCTCCCGCGCCGTGATGGGAAGGGCGTGTCATCGATGGGTTTGCTCGATACGATCCGTGAGCGTTTCGCAGGCGGCGGAGACGACGACTACTACGACGATTACTACAGCGAGGGCGATGAGGACGGCTACTACGAGGAGCGTCCGCGCGAGGAGCGCAGGGGCCTGCTCGGCAACACGCCGCGCCCCGAGGCCGAGAGCGTCTCGGTCTACACGCGCAGCGGCCGCCAGCTCTCCGGCAACGGCGTCCAGACGCAGCCCGCGCCCAACCCCACCTACGTGCCCGCGACGACCTACGTGGGCAACTCGACCTACACCACGCCCACCGGCGGCTTCCGCATGCCGTCCGGCAACCTGCCGCCCTACGTGCTGCGCCCCGCGTCCTACGAGGATGTGCAGACCGTCGTCCGCCGCGTGCGCACCAACCAGGCGGTCGTGCTGAACTTCCGCCACACCAACATCGACATCGCCAAGCGCGTGCTCGACTTCTGCTACGGCCTGTCCTTCGGCATCGACGGCGAGATCTCCGAGCTGGGCGACCGCGTGTTCGCCGTGCTCCCGCATGGCATCACCCTCTCCCAGACCGACCTCGACAAGCTCGTCGCCGACGGCGAGATCATCAGGTAGCGCCATGGATGCCGCGAACGTCAGGATCGCCTTCGTGGGCGCAGGCGCCATGGGCGGCGCCATCGCCCGCGGCATCTGCACCTCCGGCGGCGTCGACGCCTCCCGCATCGCCGTCGCCGATCCCGCGCCGCAGACCCGCGCCTCCTTCTCCGAGATGGGCATCGCGGCCTTCCCCGATGCCTCCGAGATGCTCGCCGCCTTCGACCCCGACGTGGTGCTGCTCGCCGTGAAGCCCCAGGTGGCCGCCGCGGTCATCGCACCGCTCGCCGTCGCGCTCTCCGGCAGGCTCGTCGTCTCGATCATGGCCGGCGTTCCCCTTGAGAAGCTCTACGGCCTCTGCGCCACCGAGCGCATCGTCCGCCTGATGCCCAACCTGCCCGTCGCGGCGGGTCTCGGCGCCATCGCGCTCACCGCCGGCGTCGGCGCATCCGACGAGGATGCCGCCTTCGTGGCGGACCTGCTGTCGTCGGTCGCCGTGGTCAAGCCCATGCGCGAGGACCAGCTCGACGTTGCCGGCGTGGTCTCGGGCTCCTCGCCCGCGTTCTTCGCGTTCTTCGTCGACTGCCTCACGCGCGCCGGCATCGAGGCGGGCCTTCCCGCCGCCGACTGCCGCGAGATGGTCGAGGCCACCATGCGCGGAACCGCCCAGCAGCTGCTCGATTCCGGCGAGCATCCGCGCATCTACATGGAGCGCGTCTCCTCGCCGGGCGGCACCACCATCGCCGCGCTGCGCGCGATGGAGGGCGACGTCTTCTACGCGATCACCGATGCGGTCGACGCCGCGCTCGAGCGCACGCGCGAGCTGGCGGGGAAGTAGGCGCGCATGCTCGCCATCACCCTGTACCGCATCTTCGACTTCTACGAGCTCCTGATTATCGCGTGGTGCATCATGTCGTGGTTCCCCCGCGGCGTCGAGGTCCTCGAGCGCATCCGCGAGGCGCTCGGGATGGTCGTCGAGCCCTACCTCGCGCTGTTCAGGCGTTTCATCCCCCCGATGAGCGGCATCGATTTCTCGCCGATTGTTGCAATCGTCGTGTTGCGGCTGGTACAGCGCGTTTTTCTGTATATACTCTAGATTTGGGCATGTTGATGCCGTCTTCCGCTTAAAACGGCACACGAAACACGAAAGGGACGAACATGGCTATCACACCGCAGGACATCGAGCAGCAGGCCTTCTCCGCTGCGAAGCAGGGATACAACACCGAGGAGGTCGACGACTTCCTGGAGCTCCTCGCCGGCGAGGTCGACGCGATGCTCAACAAGATCGCCGATCTGAAGACGCGCCTCAACAACACCGAGGATCAGCTGGCCGCCGCGCAGGCCCAGCTCTCCGAGCGCCGCACCGAGACCGTCGTGGCCCCCGCCGCGCCCGAGTACGGTGCCTCCGAGCGCCAGATCTCCCAGGCCCTCATCGTGGCCCAGCAGGCCGCCGACCGTCTCGTCTCCGATGCCCGCGAGAACGCCGAGCGCATCCGCAACGACGCCGACGCCAAGGCCCGCGAGATCGTCCGCCAGGCCCTCGCCGAGAAGCAGGTCGAGATCGACGAGATCGATCGCCTGAAGGCCTCCCGTGAGGAGTTCCGCGCCGAGTACAAGAACCTGCTCCAGCACTTCATCGACGACGCCGACGCCGTCTTCCCGCAGATGTCCAAGCCCGCCAAGGTCGCAGCGCCCGTCCGCGAGACCCCGCGCTACGAGGCTCCCGCAGCCGCTCCCGTCGCGGTTTCCGACCTGAGCGATTTCGGCGATCTCGACTAGGCTCCTTCTCACACCGCGACAACGACGGCCCCGCTTCCGCGGGGCCGTTCCCGTTTTCCGGCCGGTTTTCCAGCACCCTCTTTCTCGAGATGACACGTTTGGGACAGTTTCTCGCCGAGCTTTTATCCCAAATGTGTCATCTCGACGAGAAAGGCCCGAAGATAGGCGCCCGAGCATGCCTTCCCCGTGCCGTTTCCGCGACTCTCGAATGGTATGATGGTTCTCGTATGCAGCTGAAACATGGAAAGGGGAGGGCGCTTCATGGTTTTCTCGAGCTTTGCCTTCCTGCTCATCTTCTTCCCGGTGCATCTCGCAGCCTACCTGCTCGTCCCGGAGAAGTTCAAGAACCCGGTGCTCCTCGCCTCCTCGCTCATCTTCTACGCGTGGGGCGGTCCGCGCTACGTGCTCCTCATCTGCTTCGAGGCGCTCGCCAGCTGGTTCTTCGCACTTCGCATCGAGTCCTCCGAGGGCACGATGCGCCGTGTCTGGCTCATCGGCGAACTCGTGTGCCTGCTGGGCCTGCTCGGCTACTTCAAGTACTGGACCTGGATCCTCACGAACACCCACAACCTCTTCGGCGCGCCGGCGGACATCCCGCAGATCGTGCTGCCCATCGGCATCTCGTTCTACACGTTCCAGCTCATCAGCTACGTGGTCGACGTGTACCGCGGCACCATCGCGGCGCAGCGCAACTACGGCAAGCTCCTGCTGTACTGCTCGCTCTTCCACCAGTGCATCGCCGGCCCCATCGTCCGCTACGAGACGGTCGCGCATGAGATCGAGCACCGCCACGCCTCCGAGCGCGACCTCTACGAGGGCGTGCGCCGCTTCTCGATCGGCCTCGCCAAGAAATGCGTGCTCGCCAACGCCTGCGCGTCGGTGTGCGACAGCGTGCTGCCCATCGGCAGCCCCTCGCTCGCCACGCAGGTCATGAGCGGCTACTGGCTGGGCATGCTGTTCTACGCGCTCCAAATCTACCTCGACTTCTCCGCGTACTCGGACATGGCCATCGGTATGGGCCGCATGATCGGCTTCCACTACCTCGAGAACTTCGACCATCCCTACCAGTGCTCGTCGGTCCAGGACTTCTGGCGGCGCTGGCACATCTCGCTCTCGAGCTTCTTCCGCGATTACGTCTACATCCCGCTGGGCGGCAGCCGTTGCAGCGACGTCGAGATCATCCGCAACATGGCCGTCGTGTGGTTCCTCACGGGCATGTGGCACGGCGCGAGCTGGAATTACATCCTCTGGGGCCTCTACTTCCTCGGATTCCTGCTGCTCGAGCGCTTCGTCATCAAGGACCGCATGCCCAGGCTGCTCGGCCACGTGTGCGCCCTGCTCGTGGTCTACTTCGGCTGGGTGCTCTTCAAGTTCGAGGACTTCGGCGATCTCGGCAGCGTGCTCGCGGGCATGGTCGGCGGCAACGGCGCGGGCCTCACCAACCTCACGATCCACACGGTCTTCCTGCAGAACATCTTCCTGCTGGCCTTCTCGATCCTCGCATGCACGGGCTTCGGCTCCTGGCTGCGCGGGCGCCTGTCGTCTGCTGCGGGTTCCAACGACCTCGTCCTGACCATCTTCGGCGTGCTCGAGATGATCACGCCGCCGCTTCTGCTGCTCGTCTCGCTCATCTCGCTCGCCGGTGCGAGCTACAACCCGTTCATCTACTTCCAGTTCTAGGAGGGGAGGCACGCCATGGCAGAGAACACCCGCACCCGCACGAAGCGCACCGCATCCGCCGACCAGCTGCGCGCACGCCATCGCAAGCTCATGGACATGCGCCTCTACTCCATCCTGGGCTTCTCCGGCCTGCTCGCGATCTTCACCGTCATCGGCATGCTGTTCTTCTTCCGCCCTGCCACGTCGCAGGTGGAGAAGCGCGAGCTCGCCAAGTTCCCCGAATTCACCCTCGAGCGCTTCCTCGACGGTACGTTCACCTCGGAGCTGGGCCTGTGGTACTCCGACACCTACCCGCTGCGCGAGCCGCTCGTCGCCGCGGGCCTCGCCCTCAACAACCTCCACGGCATCCAGCCCTCCACGCAGATGGTGGGCGGCAACGTGGTCGCGGATGACCTTCCGGTCGAGGGTGAGACTTCGGCCGAACCCGAGGAAGAAACCGCAGCTCAGCAGAGCGTTCCCGGTAAGGACGACGGTCCCGTCGAGGTGCCGACCGCCCAGACCATGCAGGAGGACATCCAGGCCTCCATCATGAGCGGCCTCTACGTGAAGGACGGCGCAGCCTACAGCGTGTACTACTTCGTGCAGTCCGCGGTCGAGACCTACTGCCGCGCCATCAACACCTGCGCCGACAACCTCAAGGGCGAGGCAACGGTCTACTCGATCCTCGTGCCCAACAACTCGGGCGCCATGCTCTCGGAGGAGGAGCTCGCCGGCCTCGGCGGCACCGACCCGCGTGAGGCTATCCGCTACTTCAACAGCCTCTTCGACGAGAACGTGCACCCCGTGTTCATCTACGACACGCTGCGCGAGCACAACGACGAGTACCTCTACTTCCGCACCGACCACCACTGGACGCAGCTCGGCGCCTACTACGCGTATGTTGAGTTCTGCAAGGTCAAGGGCACCGAGCCGGCGGATGTGCTGCATTGGGAGCACATGCGCTTCGAGCCGTTCCTGGGCTCGTTCTACGACACGCTCGGCCTCTGGGAGATGGAGGCCAACCCCGACTACGTGGACGCCTACATCCCATCGGGCACCAACGACCTCGAGTTCTGGGATGAGGAGGGCAACCATTACGACTGGCAGGTCATCACCGACGTGAGCGACTGGGCGACCTCGTCCAAGTACGCCACGTTCATTGCCGGCGACAAGCCCCTCACCATCATCAACAACCCGGCGAACCCCGACGGCCCGGTCTGCCTCGTCATCAAGGAGTCCTACGGCTGCGCCTTCGTGCCGTGCCTCGTGGACGATTACTCGACGGTCTACGTCTTCGACTGCCGCTACTCCGACTACAACATCCCGCAGTTCGTGCGCGAGCACGGCGTGAACGACGTCATCTTCATCAACAACATGACGCTGGCCACGACCGATACCGTGGGCGAGCGCCTGCTCTGGATGAGCAGCGAGTAGCGTCGTCGCAGGTTTGCATCTCCATCAGCGCGCTTCGTGAAACGTGCGCACGTTTCACGAAGCGTGTTCCTTTCTCCCGCACGTTTCGCGAAACGTACCGCTGAAACCGCACGTTTCGTTTCCCGGGCACCATCAGGACCCATCCTTCAGGGCGTCCTTGCGGGCGCCCTGATACCGTTTCGGCACATGGGCGCCCGGATTGCCGTTGCGCGGGTCGAGCTCGGGCAGGTCGCCCCAGAAGCGCTTGGGCATCCAGCTGGCGCGCAGGTCGTAGCCCCGCTCCTCCTTGCCGCGCCCGTCGAGCGCGAGCCCGTCGTAGAGGCGCTTCCACATGGCCCGCACGTACTGCTCGTCGGCGGCGAAGTCGTCGCGTGCGGCGAGCTCGTCGGCGAGGGTCTGGTCGAGGCGGATGATCCTGCAACGCTTCTGCCCGGCCTCGTGGACGGCCGCGACGCAGTGCACCGGGTCGACGAGGCAGAAGCGCTCGGGGCCCATGCGCTGAGCGAAATGGCCCGCCACGAACGGCACGGTGTCCGCCGCGGGTCGGAACGACGCGAGGTACGATCCGTCGGCCAGGTGAGAGAAACGCGCGAACTGCCGTGTGCGCTCGCATTCGTTGAGCACGAGGCGCGCGAGGCTGTCGAGCCTCACGACCGCCGGGTTGGACATCATGTTGGCGATCGCGGGCCCCTCCTTGAATGCGAGCCGCACGTAGCGGTGCACCGCCTCGGGTACCGACGGGTCGTCGGCCGCGCAGGCGTAGGCGACCTTGGAGACGCACGAGCCGGCGCAGGTGCCGGGGCAGCGGTTCTCCCGCGAGCGGGGGCAGCCCGTCGCGACATGGAGGCTGAGGCCGCGCCATACGCGCCCCGCGAGCGCAAGCGTGCGGTCGTCGAGGGGGAAGGGACCCACGACGTTCTCGTCGAGGCGCGGCTGCGCGCAGGCGGCGTCCACGAGCCGCACGTGCTCCTCGTCCACATGGGCGAGGTAGGCGATGCCGATGGCGGCGAGCACCCCCTCGAGCGTGGAGGTGCAGGCGAGCAGGGCGCTGCGGCCGTTCATGCATGCGCGGCGCAGGGAGGCGACGGCGGCGTCGACCGTGTCGGGGCCGTCGGGGAGGATGGCGGCCGCGAGCGCGGCGTCAGAAGAGGCGGGGCTGTGCCGCCTCGATGCGCCTTCGCGCGCTGTTGTAGGCGCTGGCCTGGGCATCCTCCACCACCTTCCGCCTGATGAGCTCGGGGTCGAGCGGGCTTGCGGGGTCGCGCTTCCCGGCGCACGTGAGGAAGTGCCGCGCGCGCTTGAGCGTGATGTTGAGCGCCTTGAGGTCGTCGAACGTGATGCGCCCCGCCCGGCGCGCACGTATGATGTGCCGAGCCCCCACGGGCCCGATGCCGGGCACGCGCAGCAGCAGCTCGAGCGGGGCGTCCATCACCTCCACGGGGAAGCGGTCGATATGGGCGAGCGCCCATGCCAGCTTGGGATCGACCTCGAGGTCGAGCCAGGGCGCTTCGGGCGTTGCGAGCTCGTCGGGCGAGAAGGCGTAGTAGCGCATGAGCCAATCGGCCTGGTAGAGGCGGTGCTCGCGCCGCAGGGGCACGGGCGTGACGCTATCGGGCAGATTCGGATCATCCATCATCGGGATGTAGGCCGAGAAGAACACGCGCTTGAGGTCGTAGCGCTCGTAGAGGGCGCGCGAGAGCTGGAGGATGTGGTTATCGTCCTCGGGCGTGGCGCCGATGATGAGCTGTGTGGATTGGCCCGCGGGGGCGAAGGCGCGCTTGGAAGCCCTCACAGCCGCGCGCGGGCGCAGGGTGAGCGTCTGGCCGCGCATGCCGGGCGACAGGGGAGCGGAGCCGTCGTAGGCCCTCTGGGGGCGTTCCAACGCCTTTCGGGCGGCCTCCGTTCCCGCGGGGAGCAGCCGGGCGGCCTCCTCGTCGCGCACCGCGCGTATCTGCGCCATGGGACGGGCGATTTGCGCGGGGTCCTTGTCGGGGCAGAGGAGGGCGAGCGAGCCCCGGCTGGGGAGCTCGAGGTTGACGGAGAGGCGGTCGGCGAGACGGCCCAGCGTATCGATGAGCTCGAGGGAGGCGCCGGGGATGACCTTGGCGTGGACATAGCCGTTGAAGCGCAGCTCCTGCCGCAGGATCCGCAGGCATTCGGCCATGCGCTCGCAGGTGGCGTCGGGCGTGCCGAGGACGCCCGAGGAGAGGAACAGCCCCTCGATGAGGTTGCGCTTGTAGAAGTCGACCGTGAGCTCGGCGAGCTCGCGCGGCTCGAAGGTGGCGCGCTGCACGGAGGCCGAGCGGCGGTTGACGCAGTAGGCGCAATCGTAGCTGCAGGCGTTGGAGAGGAGCACCTTGAGCAGCGTGATGCAGCGGCCGTCGGCGGTGAAGGCGTGGCAGCAGCCGGCCGCCGAGGCGACCCCGAGCTTGCCCGCCTGCGGTCCGCGCTCGACGCCCGAGGACGTGCACGCCACGTCGTACTTGGCGGCATCGGCGAGGATGCCCAGCTTGGTGTAGGTGTCCATGGCCGGCCTCCCTGCAACCGAATACGTGTTCGATTGCAACTATATGCCAAGCGGTGGACAAGAACAAGTGTTCTGTTTTTCGAATCGACTGGAGGCTGCGCCTACGAACGCTGCAGCGCGATGATCGCGGCGCCGAACGCCTTGGCGTCGTTGCCCAGCACGGAGCACTCGATGGGGATGCCCGCGATGGCGGAGCGCGTCTCGGCGAGCTTGCGCGTGATGAGCTTGCCCAGGCTCAGCTGGTCGCGTTGGGTGGCGCCGGAGATGATCGCAGCCTCGGGGCAGGCGTCGCAGCACGTCTCGACGAGCCCCTCGGTGATGCGCTCGGCGAGCCAGTCCATGGCGGCGATGGCGATGGGGTTCCCGCGGCGCGCCTCCTCGGTGACCTGCGACGAGCGGATCATGCCCAGGCCGATGCCCGAGAGGTCGATGCCCGAGAGGTCGATGCCGTCCTCGCCCTCCTCATGCGCGCGCAGCTCGTGCGCCTCGAGGAGGAACTCGCCCTCGGTCGCGACCTGGGCGGGCAGGAGGTCGCTCTCGAACGGCGCGCCGTCGGAGGCCATGGCGATTTCGATGAGCGTGCCCATGCGGAGGAGCGCGAAGCGCCCGTAGGACATGCCCGAGCCGTAATGGGCCTCGCCGATGGCCGCGGCCGTCGCGTCGTTGGATACGAAGACGGGCACCGAGACGTACCTGTGCACGATGGTGCGCACGGGCATGGGGTCGATCCAGTGGAGGACGGGGGAGAAGACGCGGCCGGTCTTGTCGTCGGCCACGCCCGAGACGCTGATGCAGATGGCATCGATGGCCCCGAAGCGGAATCCGACCTGGTCGAGCGCCTTGCGCGAGGCAGCGTAGACGTCGTCGACCGTGGTCTGGAAGTTGTCATCGATGTGGGTGGGGCCATTGGCCAGCGCGAGCATATGGAAGTCCTCGTCGATGAGGGCCGCCCTGGTGGTGGAACTTCCGATGTCGACGCCGAGGAACGCCATATGCACCCCCTGAGGCCGCGCGGTCGATACGGAAAAGATACCATGTTTCGAATTTAATTTTAGGGATGCATGCAGGATGGAAACGTTTCCCGATGAAAAAAGGTGCGAAGCGGGCCTGTAAGCCGGGTTCTGTCGTGGACGGCCATTTATCTAGGATCTGCGTTGCCGCAGGCCTCGAGCGCGCAACCCGAGCGCAGTGCGGGCCACACCATGGCGCTCCTATTTGCGTTTGCTCCGGAAGGGGCTTGCCAAGCCACCCTGTCGCCAGGATGCTGGTGGTCTCTTACACCACCGTTTCAGCTTTTCTCTCACCCGCTCGCGCGGGCAGCGGGAGTCTTCTTTTCTGCGGCGCTTTCCGTCGGGTCGCCCCGCCTGGTCGTTAGCCAGCTTCCTGCCCTGTGGAGCCCGGACTTTCCTCATGTGCCGAAGCACCCGCGGTCGTCCGGCCCGCTTCGCGCAGACGATTGTAGCACGTGGGCGTGCATTCGCCGAGACGGACTTTCCGCCGGTCGTTAACACGCTACACTGAACGCAGGGTTTGAAACCTGCAGCAAGGGAGCGTGAAACGATGTCCCATCTCTGGCTTGCCGTTCTCTGCCTCGTCCTCATGGCTGCGTTCATCATCGCCGAATACCGCGAGAAGTGGACCGCCGGCGTCGCCCTCAAGGGCGCGGCGTCGCTCTGCTTCGTGATCCTGGGCATCCTCGGGAGCCGCGGCGCGGCGGACGCCCGCTTCGCAGGCTTCGTGGTCGCGGGACTCGCCGTGGGCGCCGTGGCGGATGTGCTGCTCAACCTGCGCTACGTCTACAAGAAGTGGGACAAGCTCATCTTCGCGGCGGGCACCCTGGTCTTCCTCGTGGGGCACGTGCTCTACTCGATCGCCGTGTGGCCGCGCGCCGCGATCCCGTGGCTCTTCGTGATCATCGGCGCGGTCGCGACGTTCTTCATCATGCGCTGGATCTTCTCAAAGATCGATGCCCCGGGTGCGCTCAAGGCGATCGGCGTGTTCTACGCGGGCATCGTCGTGGTGCTGAACTTCCTTGCGCTCTCGGCGCTCTTCGCGCACTTCGGGCTTCAGTCGTTCGTGTTCCTCGCCGGCGCGGCGTTCTTCCTCGTGAGCGACATCATCCTCATCCTCAACACCTTCGGCGGCGATCCGCAATTCAAGCGCCGCATGCTCAACCTCATGCTCTACTACATCGGCCAGATCCTCATCGCGCTGTCGCTGTTCCTGGGGTAAGGACAGATTGCCGAAATTCGCGGTTGACTGACGTACATATGTTCTGTATACTCGTATACAACACACAAACCAGTGGTCCGCATCGCATCGGGCTGCAAGGCTGGGAGCACTACACCTAACTTCGATGCAGAGATCGGAGGACAGCCGCCCTAGTAGAAGGGAGCTGTCCTCATGGCACAGCCTTCTAGCGATTCCGCATCTATCAAGTCAGATGCCATTCGGGCGGAGGCCTCGCTCGTAGACGAGGATTTCGTCCGCGAACACACCTATGTCATCCGGGGTCAGAAGGTCATGCTGGACCGAGACCTGGCAGCCATTTACGGGTACGAGACGCGGCGTTTCAACGAGCAGGTCAAGAACAACAGTGAGAAGTTCGAAGGCGATGACTTCATGTTCCAGCTCACAGGAGAGGAGGCCCAGAATTTGATGTCGAAAAAATCGACATCAAATTGGGGCGGTACTCGTAAGCTACCGTATGCTTTCACCGAGCAGGGCATCTACATGCTTATGACCGTACTTAAAGGCGATCTTTCCATCAAACAGAGCCGCGCCCTCATCCGCACCTTCAAGAAGATGAAGGACTACATCATCGATCATCAAAGTCTCTTGGGCGAGCGTGAGTACCTCAAGCTTTCGCTCTCCGTTGCCGACAGCTTCCGCGAGATCATGGAGCTCAACGCGCGGCATCGCGAGCTCGATGACAAGGTTGCCGACGTAGTCGATCAGCTCGGGCAGATGATCACCAAGAGCGATATCTCGCAAATCATGATGGACTTCGGCAATGAGTTCATCCGATATGGCTATGGACTGTTCAACGGGCATTTCTCGCTGGGAGATATCGTGTACGAGGAGCTGTATGAGACGGCCAAATACAGCATCGTGGTGGTGGACAACTACATAAGCCTCAAGACCCTCGTGCTTATGGCGCATGCACGTGAGGGAGTTAAGCTCACGGTCATCAGCGACAACCTGCGCAAAGGGCTTCACCAGCTGGAGTACGAGGATTTCCTCAAGGACTATCCAAACAGGCATGTCGAGTTCAGGCGAGCCATGGGGCGCGTGCATGACCGGTTCATGCTCATCGACTATGGAACAGATGCAGAGTGCATCTACCACTGCGGTGGCTCGTCAAAAGACGCGGGCATGCGTGCAACGGCTATCCTGCGCCTCTTCGATACGGAGCCATGGCACGGGTTCTTCGATGAGCTGCTTGCAAATCCAACGCTGGAGCTCGCGTAATCGCTCTCAAAAACGAACTGGCAGCGCACGTTCTTCATGAACCGCTCATCTTCCCTTCATGCATGCCATGTGGAGGTGCGATACAGTGATGGAGAGGTGATGCGCTATGAGGAAACTGGCAGCACTGATCGTTTCCGCGCTGTTGCTCGCGGGATGCGGCGGCACGGCGGGCGATGCAGATTGCTATGCAATCGACCACTTCTATATCGCCGAGGAGGGAGACGCCTTCCGGGAGGCGTTCGACAGCCTCACGGTTGCCACGTACGAGTGGTATCGGAGCGTGGAGGGGGAGGAGGGCGTCTACATCCTCCACTACGACCACTACTCTGCAGAGCTCATGCACGGCTGGCAGGAGGATGGCATCTACGGGACGGTGCCCGAGAACGGCCTCAGCTACCTCGTGGTATCGCCCAACTATCTGGACGACAACGGCTTCGAGCTCTCAGCGGAGGACCGCGAGCTCGCAGAGGCAGGTGTGCGCCTGTACCTCCTGCCGGATTCGCTCGACGAGGATGAGGCGGCGCGAACCGAGGCATTCCTCACCGACGATGCGCTCTACGGACTCGACGGCGGTTCGCTCATCGATACGGAATTCACGCACGACCAGCGCATCGAGTTCAGGCGCTACAGCTTCGATGGGGAGTTCGAGACGTTCTCTGCGGGTACGGTCGCCGATCCGGTCATCCTCGTCGCCACCTGCGCGGACATGAAGTTCTTCGAGTCCGAGAGCCTCATCGCCACCGGTGTGGCGGACGGCTACATCAAACTCGCCCGCGAGGCGTACGAGCGCTATGCGCATGACCTGCCGCCAGAGATGGCGGAGCGGAGGGTTACCTTCGCGGGCGTCGGAGCGATGGACCGATAGACGTATCCGTCAGCAGGCAACCGCCACACAGAACGCCATTCCCGCGTATTCGGAAAACGAGGTCTCGATGCGCGAGATGCCCAGCTTCTCGCAGGCGGTTGCGGCGCGGCCTTTTCGAGCTGTTCCGCGGGACTCGCCCCATGAGACCAGCTCGAAGTCACGCGCCTCGAAGTAGAGCTCCTCGTCATGCGATTCGTACCAGCGACGAAGCGCCGCGGCAGTCGATTTGAAAGCCGCCTCCTTTGCGGAGAAGGCCTTGGCACGGAGCAGGGGGACAGGCTCCTCTGCAGCGGAGATGAGCGCCTTCTCGCCTACGGTGAACAGCAGCTCTGCGAAGCGCTCCCCGCGCTCATCCTGATGCCAGTCCTCGGTGGAGGCGAGGTCGATGCCGACGCCCAGCACGTCGGAATCCTCCGCCACGCGAACGATGGCGCACAGGCGCTCGGCATCCTCATCGGTGATGCTGATCAGAATGCCTTGCTGCTCTCCGCTCTCCCCATCCATCACGAAAGGGGCCTCGCGGTCATCATGGCCGACAGACGCCCCTGCATCATCTCCAAAGACGATGTCGCAGCTCAGCACGCCGCGATGGCGCGTAAGCGCGCTCTCGAGCAACTGCTGCGGCGTTATGGGCATGGGCGTCCTCCTCGTCACAAGACGATACCACGCATCGCGTCCGCGGGCGCTTTCGGTTCGCTTTAGGTTCATGCGGCATCATTCCATCCGACGTCATGGAAAAGGAGATGAACGACATGACCAAGAACATGCTGAAAGCAACCATCGCGGGCCTCGGGATCGCGCTTGCCCTCATGGGCTGCTCGGGGGCCGCGGAGACGGCCTCGTCCGATACCGAGGGAGGCAAGGTCGATTCCGCCATCGTCGTGGTCGACGAGGGCACCGAGGAGCAGGGAGCGTCCGCAGATACCGTCGCTGCGGGCACCTATACCGCGCAGGTGACCGAGCTCACCGGTGCGACCGGGGGTATACTCGTCGCCGAGGACCTCTTCATCGAACGCGACCTCACGCAGAATGCCGACCTCACCGGCGCCGTCTACTACACGCTCGAGGACGGACAGGACATCGCCATCACGTCCGAGGGCGTCTACGTGATCTCGGGCACCGCAAGCAACGTCACGATCACCGTTGAGGCTCCCGACACCGACAAGGTGCAGATCGTGCTGGACGGTGCAACCATCACCAACGACGATTCCCCCTGCATCTACGTGAAGTCAGCCGACAAGGTCTTCGTCACCACGGCAGAGGGCAGCACCAACACGCTCTCCGTCACCGGGACCTTCTCGGCAGATGGCGACACCAACACCGACGCCGCGATCTTCTCGAAGGACGATCTTGTGCTCAACGGCCTGGGCACCTTGAACATCAGCTCCACCGACAACGGCATCACGTGCAAGGACGACCTCAAGGTCACGGGCGGCACCATCGTCATCGACTGCGCCTCCGACGGCCTGGAGGCCAACGATTCGGTGCGCATCGCCGGCGGCGATATCACCATCACCACGCCCAAGGATGGCATCCATGCGGAGAACGACGAGGACGATACCGTGGGCTATGCCTACATCTGCGGCGGCTCGCTCCACATCGAGGCGGGGGACGACGCCATCCACGCCACCACCTATGTCCAGATCGATGGCGGTACGATCGACATCAGCGCCGCGGAGGCCATCGAGGGCACCATCGTGCAGGTCAACGGCGGCGACATCGACGTCTACGCCACCGATGACGGCGTCAACGCCTCGTATAAGAGCAACAGCCTGGGCGTGCCCGTGATTGAGATCAACGGCGGCACCATCGCCATCTCCATGGCTCAGGGTGACACTGACGCGCTCGATTCCAACGGCTATCTCTACATCAACGGCGGCACGGTCGACATCAGCGCGCAGTTCGCCTTCGACTTCGATTACGGCGCGGAGCTGAACGGCGGTACCGTGTATGTGAACGGCGAGCAGGTCTATGAGATCACCGAGTCGATGATGATGGGCGGTCCCGGTGGCGGCATGGGCGGTCCCGGTGGCGGCATGGGCGGTCCCGGAGGCGGATTCGGCGGTCCTGGGTTCTAGCTTCTGCCGGTGCAAAGGCGATTCCTTCCCTGCGGCCCGCGCGCTGACGTGCGGGCCGCTTCCTTCCGCTATCATCGGAGGATGAAGATGCTTGCGATCGATCGGGAGCGGCATGGCGGTCTATCTGACGGGCGACATCCACGGAGGCATGGACATGGGCGGCATCCCCGCCTTCGCAGAGGGCGAGGGCGCCGGCCTCACGCGCGACGACTTCCTCATCATCCTCGGCGACTTCGGGCTGGTCTGGCGCGAGCCGCCGAGCGACTGCGAGGTTGAGCTGCTCGCCTGGTTCGAGGCGCAGCCCTGGACCACGCTGTTCATCGACGGCAACCATGAGAACTTCGACCTGCTGGAAGCCCTGCCCGTAGAGCGCTGGCACGGCGGACGCGTGCATTCCGTGCGACCCCACGTGATCCATCTCATGCGCGGAGAGACGTTCGAGATCTGCGGAAGCACCTTCTTCTGCGTGGGCGGTGCGCATTCGATCGACGAGAAGTGGCGCACGCCGCACGTCACCTGGTGGGAGCAGGAGGCCCCGGGCGAGGAGGAGCGTGCCTACATCGCCGAGGCGGCCGAGGCGGTCGTAGCGGTGGACTATGTGCTCACGCATTGTCCACCCACGGGCCAGTACGACCGCTACCGGGCGCGCTGGACGGGCTTCTGGGGACCGTCGGACGAGTGGACCGGCTGGCTCGAGGAGCATGTCGAGGGAGCTTTTCCTATAAGCGCTGGTACTACGGCCACCTGCACTTCGACTCGGACGTGGACGACCCGCACATCGCCGTCTTCGACGAGATCGTCAAGCTGTAGGCGGGACCGGTCCCGCTACGCCCTTCTGAAGCACGTCGCAGTCATGCGTGCGACCCTGGTCCCCAGCTCATCGGCTACATCCACCGTGTAGAAGCCCACGGAGCGACCGCTCTTGTCGGCATCCGCCGTGGCGATGAGGCGGCTTCCCTTGGGCTGCGCATAGTACTCGATGGTGTTGGAGATGGCCACGGTGGGGTTCTCGCCCATGTTGCATGCAATGGCGAGCGCGAAGTCGGCCAGCGTGAAGATGGCGCCGCCCATCACGTGGTCCTGCGCGTTCATATGCTGCGCGCCGATCGTGAAGGCGCAGACGGCGTGTCCGTGCGACGCCTCGAGCACCTCGCAGCCGCAGGCTTCCGACGCGAAGCGGTCACGTCCGAAGAACGCGCGCACCTCTTCGATGGAGTTGGTCTCGTCGAGCATGGCTTCTCCCATCTTGTGATTGTTTTACGAATTTGATGATAGGGGAGCGGGCGGGAAGACCGACGAACCGTTACGTTTCGGAAAGATGGTTCCTCCATAATGCTATACTGATTGTATATACGGTATATACAAAACGGGAGAAGCTATGGAGACATTGGGGGCGCAGCTCAACGTGCGGATGGGTGCGGCGCTTAAGGAGCGCGGCGATGCCGGCCTTGCATCCATCGGACTCACCGCATCGGAGGCTGTTCGCGCGCTTTGGGAGCTTGCCTCATCCGGTGCGCAGAATCTTGCTGCCTTGCAGAGGCTTCTGGCCGATGCTCCGGCAGCATCGCCTCGGGCTGAGGCTCTCGATGCGGGGGATCCGCTTTCGGAGGGCAAGAGCCTGTACGCTGCCGCACTCTCGCAGCTTGGACTCGAGGCAGCTCCCGTGGATGCTGGAGTATCCGATAAGGAGCTCTTGCAGGATGCGCTTCTCGAGCGTCTTGACGTGAAGGGCCTTGCATGAACGCTCTTCCGCGCTGCTTCTTCATCGATACCTGCGTTTGGCTCGACTTCTTCTTTCCCACGCGTCCCGGCCACGAGACGGCATGCGGCCTTCTCGGCCTTCTCCGGAGCAACCAGCTCGCCATCTACTGCTCGTCGGGAGTCATGCAGAACCTTTCGTACCTGGCAGAGGCGCTCATGAAACGGGAGCTCAGGGCACGTGGTGAGGAGATCGACGACGTTTCGGGATATGTAGCGAGGCAGTTCGCTTGGAGCTGCGTGCAGAATGTGCGCAAGCTCGCGGGGTTGGTGGGTGCCGACGAGCAGGACGTATGGTTTGCGGAGAAGTGCCACAGGATCCATCCTGATTTCGAGGATGACCTGATGCTTGCTGCGGCGAAACGCTGCGAGGCGGACCTGTTGGTAACAAACGATAAAGCGCTCTTAGCACACGCTGTTGTTCCCGCGATGTCCTCAAGCGATGCCCTGACCCTTCTTCGGGAGCTCTACGCAGGCTAGTAGCTCCGCTGCATCGGCAACCAAAGACACGTTGTGTGCTTATGCGGCCATCTTGCGCAAAACATGGCCTAAGCGCCTCGAAGGCATCTATTATGCTGTCAGGACGAGGATCGTGCACACTCCGAGGGGGGATCGACCATGGCAAAGGACGGCGTCACCATCTTCCGCGCGGCAGAGGAGGACATGTCCCAGTACGGCCACGTGAACTCGCGCAACAAGAAGCTCATGTTCCAGCGCATGTACATCGACGACCCCGATACGGGCATGATCGTGAAGAAGCTCGTCTACCCGGCCGGCTGCATGATCCCCTGGCACACGCATGACGCCGCCCACGGCATCTACGTCATCAAGGGCACGCTCGTGTGCGACGACTGCACGCTGTCCGCCGGCGACTTCATCTGGTGGGACGAGGGCGTCGAGATGGAGCACGGCGCGGGCGACGAGGACGTGGAGCTGCTCTTCATCACCAACAAGCCGCTCAATATGAACTATCTGGACAGGTAGCGTGTCCCCAGCTATGCGGGCAGCGTGACGGTGAGGGTGCGGATGCCGTCCTCCTCGCGGTCGATCGCGTTCCCTCCATACCGCTCCACGATGAGCCGGGCCGTGCGCCCGAGGTGCGCGGACGCGTGCTTCTCGGACAGGTAGTGCTCGAGGCTGATCACCGCCATGTCACCGCGCCTGCGGATCGTGAGGGAGATGTCGCACAGTGCGGGATCGTCTACGCCGCGTACGAGCTCGATCGCCGTATCGATGATCCCGCCCACGAGCGCGTATTTCTCCGCAGGCTCGAGGCGTGCAAGTGCTGAGCCGTCGGCGACGGGGGAGAGGCGCATGCCCTCGCGCTCGCACACAAGCCCCTTCTCGGTGAGCACGGTGTCGAGCGGCTCATCACCCGTGCTGATGACGGTGTCGTAATGGCGCACCTCGTCGAGCACCTGCGAGATGAGCTCGTCCACGCGCGGATCGCCCGTGGCGCCCATCTCCACGGCGGTCTCCGCCACGCTATGGCAGATGTCGTGCATGCGCCGGTTCACTGCATCGATGGTGAGGCGGCTCTCCTCGTACTGGCGCTCGCGCTCCTTGATGATGTGGCGGTTCACGGCGGCCTCCGCCTCGATGCGGTTGCGTGAGAGCGTACGGTAGTCGAAGTAGAGCAGGAAGATGCAGAAGGCGATGTGGACGGCACGCAAGCCGCATCCGAGCTCGAGCGACACGCCCTCGGTGACAGCCCCCTTGATGAGCACGTCGAAGCCGATCACGGCGAAGAGGCAGGCGACGAATGCGAGGACCATGTGGCGGTCCTCGACCAGCTCGAGCCGCGTCTTCCAGATGCGCTTCACGAACAGCAGGAAGGCGAGCGCATAGACGATGACGAGAACCACCTGCTCGTAGATGAGGATATGCTCCGCGTACACCTCATGCATGCCGATGAGATCGGCGACGTTGCCGTTGAGCGTCGAGGTGCTCGAGGCGATGTTCTGGATGGTGTAGCCCGCGGATGCGCAGAAGAGCGCCGACCATGCAGAGGCGCGGTGAACGATCATGACCGCCGCAACCAGAAGCGCGAGGATGATGAAGAAGGTCGTGAGGGTTCCAGGTACATCGGTGGGAGCGAAGTATTGCCATCTGCTCGTGAGGAAGAGCCAGACAGGGAGCATCAGGACGATGGGCACGATGCCCTCGACGATGCGCGGAAGCCCGCGGCGCGGAAGCTTTGCAGCGAGCGCGAAGACGGGCACCGTGATCTGCACGAGCATCAGCGCGGGACCGATCAGCGCGAAAAGCGGCGCTCCGTCCATCGCTATGCCGTCCCGCCGAGGTAGCCGACGATCCTCTCGATAGCCGCGTCGCGCATGGTGCGGCCGATGGGCAGCGGCGTGCCATCGAAGAGCTCGACCTCCTGCTTGGTGAACCCCTTGATGTGGCGCATGTTCACGAGGAAGCTCTTGGAGATGCGGACGAAGGGCGCATCCGCGAGGCGCTCCTCCGCCTCGGCGATGGTGGCGCGTGCGGATACCGTGTCGCCGTCAGCTAGATGGTAGGTGAGCTCGTGGCCCCTGACCTCGATGAAGGTGATGTCCTCGACGCCGAGCACCCTCATGCCGCCGTGGGTTTTGACCGTGATGCTGCTCCCACGGTTCTCGCGCATGACGCGCAGCGCCTTCGCCATGCGCATGGTGAAGGCGGCGTAGCTCACGGGCTTCACGATGAAGCCCAGCGCGTCCACCTCATAGCCGTTCACGGCGAACTGGGCGAGGTTGGTGACGAAGATGATGGGCGTCTCGGTATCGAAGGTGCGCATCAGGGACGCGGCGTCCATGCCCGACATGCCGGGCATCTCGATGTCCATGAAGATGAGGTCCGCCCGCTCCGAATCGATGCCGATGCCGAAGGCCGAACGCTCCCAGGTAGTCTGGAACTGCACGCCGTGTTCGGCGCCGTAACGTTCGATATGGCCGAGCAGCGTCCGAGCCTCGCTCTCGGTGTCCTCGTAGATGACGATCCGGTACATGCACACCCCCTGCGCGAAACAAGTGCCCATTCAGATACTACACGAGGCGATTCGTGCGGAGGGCATGCTCTCGACCGTTGGCGCTCGCAGGCATCGGCAGGGAATTCGATGCCAAAAACGCGCGGTTTGCGCCAGATTCGGCACGCCTGATTCCGCGTGCCTATGCTCAGCCTGAATAACCGGGAGGCTCCCGGAGGGAATGCCCGCAGAGGGGCACAGGAAGAAGGAGAGACATATGTTCAAGCTCACGAGAAGGAACTTCCTTGCAGCGAGCGCCGCCGCGGCCGCTAGCATGCTCGCCGCATGCAACGGTGGGACCGCGCCCGCCCCTGCTGACGGCGGCGATGCTCCCGCAGACGCCGGCGAGGTCACCTATCCGATCGATCCCGAGGAGCTCGGCAGCGGCACCCCCAAGTGGACCGAGGAGGATGTCGACAAGCATAAGCTCGTGACCCAGGAGGGCGGCGCCACGCTGTCCTACAGCCCCGAGAGCGGCCTCGCCCTCATCCAGGTCGACGGCTATGTGTTCAAGGACCTCAACGGCAACGGCAAGCTCGACCTCTTCGAGGATTGGCGTCAGCCTGCAGCAGACCGTGCTGCCGATTGGGCCGCCCAGCTCGAGGTCGCCGACGAGCTTCCCCTGATGCTCCACGCCTCTACGTTCAGCGCCGACGCCAAGGCACTCGAGGGTTCCGGCCAGACCGCGATGTTCGACAAGGGCATCCGCACCGTCCTCAACTTCATGACCGCCGGCGACGGCAAGAGCCAGTCCGACTGGAACAACGCCTGCCAGCTCTACTGCGAGTCCAAGCCCAACAGCATCCCCTTCAACCTCTCGACCAACCCGCGCGACATCGGCGTCTATCCCGGCAACCTCGCCCTTGCCGCGAGCTTCGACCCCGCGCTCGCCAAGTCCGTTGCCGACGACCTTTCGCGCGCTTACCGCGCCGTGGGCGTGACCTGCCTGCTCGGGCCGCAGATCGACATGACCGCCGAACCGCGCTGGAGCCGCATCACCGGCGCCTTCGGAGAGGATCCCGCGCTCTCGCGCGACCTCACCCGCGCCTCCATCGACGGCTACCAGTCCACCTACGTCGACGGCAAGGACACCGGCTGGGGCGCCCAGTCCGTGGGCACGCAGATGAAGCACTTCCCGGGCGACGGCGCGGGCGAGAGCGGCCGCGAGTCCCATAACGACACCGGCAAGTACAACGTCTATCCCGGCGATAACTTCGCCGCCACGCTCGTCAACTTCATCGACGGCGGCCTCAACCTCGCCGACAGCACCAAGCAGGCGTCCGGCGTCATGACCAGCTACTCCATCGCCTACTCCGACGACGAGGAGTACGGCGAGCTCGTGGGCTCCGCTTACAGCGATTACAAGATCTCCATCCTGCGCGACCAGATGGGCTACGACGGTCTGATCTGCTCCGACTGGGCCGTCACCGAGGATCCGGGCGGGTTCATGTGGACCAACTGGGGCGTCGAGAAGCTCACCGTCGCAGAGCGCATGCAGAAGATCATCAACACCCGCATGGACCAGATCGGCGGCGGCGATGACCTTGACAACCTGAAGCTCGCCTACGAGCAGCTCGTCGCCGAGCATGGCCAGGATGAGGCCGACGCCAAGATCCGCGAGGCTGCCCGCCACATCCTTGCCACCTACCTGCTCCCGGGTCTCGTGGAGAACCCCTACACCAGCTCCCGCGCCGCACTCGACCTGCTCGAGGGCGAGGAGCTCGCCTCCAACGGCCGCGCGGCTGCCGACAAGTGCGTCGTCATGCTCAAGAACGAGGGAAACGTCATCGCCGAGCGCACCGCCGCTCCCAAGGTGTACATCCCCGTCAAGTTCACGCCCGCCCAGGCCGCCGGCGCCACCGGCAACGCCGCCCATGGCGCGATGATGAACGTGCCCATCAACGCCGCCAAGGTCGCCGACATGCTCGACATCGTGACCGACACCATCGCCGATCCCTCCGGCGCCCCCGACGAGAACGGCCAGCCCACCTATCAGGACTCCGACCTCACCCGCGCCACCGCCGCAGACGTCGCCGACTGCGAGTTCGCCGTGGTCTTCGTCGATTCTCCCGCGACGGGCGACGGTGCCGTGACCGCGGAGGACGGCACCGTGACCTACGTGCCCAAGACCCTGCAATACCGCACCTACACCGCCGACGGCGCCAACGTGCGCGATCACTCCATCGCCGGCGCCATCCTCGACGACGGCACCAAGGAGGACCGCGGCTACAAGGGCCAGTCCTGGACCGCCGCCAACGAGGGCGATCTCGACATGATCCTCGACACCGTCGAGCTCATGGCCGGAAAGCCCGTCGTCGTGGTCATCAACATGGCCAACCCCATGGTCTTCTCCGAGTTCGAGGACAAGGTCCAGGGCATCCTGGTGCACTTCGGCGCCGCCGACGTCGTGCTCGCCGACATCCTCTCCGGCTCCGTCGAACCCACCGCCCTGCTGCCGCTCCAGCAGCCCGCGAACATGGACACCGTCGAGGCCAACTGCGAGGACGTCCCGCGCGACCTCGAGTGCCATGTCGATGCCGCCGGCAATGCCTACGACTTCGGCTTCGGCCTCAACTGGTCGGGCATCATCGACGACGAGCGCGTCGCAACCTACGCCAAGGTCGCTCCGCTCACCGCTCCCGAGTCCGTCCAGCTCGCGCTCTAAGACCTTCCCGGCACGGCCCGCTCATCTCTCCTGCGGGCTGCGCTTGTGCGGGGTGTCGGTTTTTCCGGCACCCCGTTCTCGTTTTACGCGGCGGGGGAGTAGACTGTGGGGTAGGAAGAACGGGACCACGATCCGGGAGATGATACCCATGGGCATTTTCGACTTCGACAGCATGCTCGGCCACGACATCCCCTGCACCTGCGGGCGCACGCACTCCACCGACGTGCAGAAGATCTACCTGGGTTCCGATGCCATCGACGTGCTGGTGGCAACCGTCCAGGAGATGGGCTTCTCGCACCCGTTCGTGGTGTCCGACCTCAACACCTGGAAGGCGGCGGGCGAGGCCGTCGACGCAGCGCTGCGCGGCGCGGGCATCGCGTGCGCCCACATCGTGCTGCCCTACGACGAGCCCATCCCCGACGAGCACGTGATCGGCGAGATCTTCTGCGCCATGCCTCAGGAGACCGACCTCATCGTCTGCGCCGGCTCGGGCACGCTGAACGACACCTGCAAGTTCATCAGCTACCGCGCCAAGATCGACTACATCGTGTTCGCCACCGCGCCGTCCATGGACGGCTGGGTCTCCATCGGCGCGCCGCTCATCATCAACCACATGAAGGTCACCATCGACACCCATGGCCCGCTCGCGGTCTTCTCCGACCCCGCGGTGCTCGCAGCCTCTCCCGCCAAGATGATCAACGCGGGCGTGGGCGACGTGCTGGGCAAGTACACCGCCCTCATCGACTGGCGCTTCTCGCGCATCGTGAACGGCGAGTATGTGTGCGACGCAACCGTGGACAACGTGCGCAAGGCGCTCGACCTGGTCTCCAGCAACGCCGAGGCCATCGCGAGCCGCGAGCCCGAGGCCGTGCTCACCGTGATGGAGGGCCTGCTGCTCACGGGCATCGCCATGGCGTGGATCGGCAACTCGCGCCCGGCTTCCGGCTGCGAGCACCACATGTCGCACGTCATGGAGATGCGCCTGCAGATCGACGGCAAGAAGGCCGTCCTGCACGGTGCCAAGGTGGGCATCGACCTCATCTACTGCCTCGAGATGTACCGCATGCTCGCCGAGCAGAAGATCGACTGGGAGGCCGCGCGCAACCGCCCGTTCGACAAGGACGCCTGGACCGCGTTCACGCGCCGCGTCTACAAGATCGCCGCTCCCGAGATCGAGGCCCTCGAGGACCGCACCGACAAGTACAACATCGCCGAGCGCAACGCCCGTCTCGACGTGCTCGAGCGCGAGTGGCCGCGCATGGTGCAGATGATGCGCGACGAGCTGCCGTCGCCCGACGAGATCCGTAGGATCTACAAGGTGCTCGGCGCGCCGGCGAAGCCCTCCGACGTGGGCATCGACCACGAGCTCTTCTGCGACTCCATCATCGCCGGCCGCGACGTCCGCACCCGCTGGACCATGCTCCAGCTGCTCTGGGACCTCGGTCTCGACGAGGAGTACGTGCGCCGCGTCCACGATCTGCTCGAGGCCGAATCGAACTAGGGCGTGACCGCGTCCTTCATAAAGCACGACCCGTGCGGCCGCCAATCGCTACTCGGCGAGGCGGCCGCGCTGCATTGGCTCGCGGATGCCGAGCCCGCAGGCGGTCTAAGGGTCGCGCGGGTGGTCTCCGCACGAGCGGACGAGCTGGTGGAGGAGCGGATCAAGACCTGCCTTCCCACGCGTGACGCCGCCGAGCGGATCGGCCGCGCGCTCGCGGTCACGCATGCGGCGGGAGCTCCCTGGTGGGGTGCGCCTCCGGCAGGTTGGGATGGCGCGTATCTCATCGACGGAACCCCCACGTCCACGGTGGGGGAGGCCGATGCTCCCGCAAGCTGGGGCGCGTTCTATGCCGAGTACCGCGTGATGGCCTATGTGCGGCTGCTCGTCGACCGCGGAGACTGCGTCCCGCGCGAGGCGGCGGTGTTCGAGAAGACCGCGGAGAGGCTCTGCCAGGGCGTCTGGGACGCTCCGCAGCCGCTCCTCGTGCGGGAATCGGGATGCACGGCGGCGCGGCTCCACGGCGATCTCTGGGCGGGGAACCTCCTCTGGGACGCCGATTCCGCCAACGCCACGGGAGGTGCGCTCATCGACCCCATGGCGCATGGCGGCCATGCCGAGACCGATCTCGCCATGCTCGCGCTGTTCGGGTGCCCGTACCTGCGGGTCATCCTTTCTGCGTACAACGAGGTGTCGCCGCTCGCCGATGGATGGCACGAGCGCGTCGGGCTGCACCAGCTGTCGCCGATGCTCCTGCATGCGGTGCTCTTCGGGGGTTGGTTCCTCGACGAGGCGCTCATGATCGCCCGCCGCTACGTGTAAGGCCTATACGTACAAGAGAATCCACCACATACCTCCTGGGAGATATGTGGTGGATTTGCAAAACAGCAGGTCAGACGTTTGTTTATCCGTTTATCGAGACAGGTATGTGGTAAACGGACGGGTATGTGGTGGGCGGTCGAGGGGCGGCTACAGCTCGCGCGGCTCGAACGGCTCGACAAGCTCGAACGGAACGGCAGGCGTTACGAGCGACACGAGCGGCACGATGGCGAGCGAGAGCAGCATCGCGATGGAGCCGGCATTCACAGGGCTGGCGATGAAGCCGATGAACATGTTGGCGGTGGTGAGGCCCACGCCCACGATGAAGCTCGCCCACACGGCTGCCTTGGAGATGCGCTTGCTGTAGAGGCCCCAGATGAACGGGCCGAGGAACGCGCCGGCGAGCGCGCCCCAGGAGATGCCCATGAGCTGCGCGATGAAGTTCACCGGCGAGGTGTACTGCCAGAGCGCGATCGCGGCAGAGAGCACCACGAACACCACGAGCAGCGCGCGCATCCAGAGGAGCTGCTTCTTCTCGTCCATGTCCTTCACCAGGCGGCCCTTGATGAGGTCGATGGTGATCGTGGACGACGATGTGAGCACGAGCGAGGAGAGCGTGGACATGCTCGCAGAGAGGACGAGCACGATGACGAGGCCGATGAGCAGGTCGGGGAGGGTGGAGAGCATCGAGGGCACGACCGAGTCGTACACGGGAGCGCCGGTCGTCGGGTTGAAGGCGATCTGGTCGGCGTAGAGGCGTCCGAAGCCGCCCAAAAAGTAGCTTCCGCCGGCCACGATGACGGCGAAGAACGTGGAGATGATGGCGCCCTGCTTGACCGCCTCGTCGTTCTTGATGGCGTAGAACTTGCCCACCATCTGCGGGAGGCCCCAGGTGCCGAGCGAGGTGAGGATGACGACGCCGAGCAGGTTGAGGGGGTCGGGTCCGAGGAACGAGGCGAGCGGACCGGACATCTCGGAGCCCTCGATGGAGATCTGGGAGAGCGAGGTGTAGGCCGCCATGAAGCCGCCGTTGTCGCCGATGACCGCGGCGATGATCGCGATGATGCCCACGAGCATGACCATGCCCTGCACGAAGTCGTTCACGACGGTGGCCATGTATCCGCCGAGCACCACGTAGATGCAGGTGACGATGGCCATGCCGATGATGCAGACGGTGTAGTCGATGCCGAACGCCATCTCGAAGAGGCGCGAGAGGCCGTTGTAGACGGAGGCGGTGTAGGGGATGAGGAACACGAAGATGATGGCGGCCGACGCCACGCGCAGCGCCTCGCTGCCGTAGCGGGTGCCGAAGAACTGGGGCATGGTGGCTGCGCCCAGGCGGTGCGTCACGCGGCGGGTGCGCTGGCCCAGCACGACCCAGGCGAGCAGGCTGCCGATGAAGGCGTTGCCCACGCCGATCCAGGTGGCCGACATGCCGTACTTCCAGCCGAACTGGCCCGCATAGCCCACGAAGATGACGGCGGAGAAGTAGCTCGTGCCGTAAGCGAAGGCGGAGAGCCAGGGACCGACGTTGCGGCCGCCGAGGACGAATCCCTCGACGCTGCCGGAGTGCTTGCGGGTGGAGAGTCCGATCGCCACAACTGCGGCGATGAAGACGACCATCATGAGGATCTTCGCGAACATGGTGGGGCCGTGCCTTTCGTAAACGGGGCCAAATTCCGAGACGGTATGCTATCAGTGCCGCTCGGCACCCGCCCGTTCGCAAGGCTGATAGAATCATGCATGAAACATACCGGGGAGAGGATCATCGCGTGCCGGCAAGCAGGTACAACACCATCGCGGCAGGTGCCGAGGCCATCGGCGAGTTCGAGGACCGCAGGAGCCGCTTCATCGCGAGCCTCCGCCATGTGGAGGGCGAGGAGCAGGCCGCAGCGCATCTCGCGGAGATCCGCGCGCTGCACCATGATGCGCGCCACAACGTGCCCGCATGGATCCTCGCGGATGGCCGCGAGCGCTGCTCGGACGATGGCGAGCCGCAGCGCACGGCGGGCATGCCCGCCCTCGAGGTGCTCCGCGGCGCGGGCCTTGCTGACGTGAGCGTGGTGGTCACGCGCTACTTCGGCGGCACGCTGCTGGGGCCGGGAGGGCTCGTGCGCGCGTACACCGCCGCCGTGCAGGAGGCGGTCGCCGCAGCCCGGCGCGACGGCCTGGTCGTGGAGAAGTGCCTCGTGGTGCCCGTGGTGGTGCAGATCCCGTATTCCGCCTACGACCGTGTGACGCGCATGATCGCGGATGCGGGCGGCAAGGTGAAGGACTCGCTCTTTGCCGAGGATGTGCAGCTGACCTGCGCGTTCCATGCGGGGGACGAGGGCCCGTTCATGGCTGCGCTCCGTGAGTTCGCGGCTGGCGACGAGCTTGCCCGCGCCGGTGAACCCCGCTTCTCGGACTTCTAAGTCCGCTCATGGGGACACGCTCATGGGGACAGGTTGTTCGTTCCCTTTTGGCACAGAGGGACGGGTTTACGAACCCGTCCCTCTGTGCCAAAAGGGAACGAACAACCTGTCCCCATGAGCGTGTTACGCGAGCGACCCCATCGGATCCCACGGGGCGAGCTCGATCGGTTCGGAGGTCTCGTAGATGCGGCGCTGCTCGTTGGTGAGGTACTTCTTGTCGACGACCACCTGGTAGACGTACTCGTCGAACCACGGATCGGAGAGCGTGTCGAAGCCGCCGCGGCCATGGTCCTTGCCCCAGCTGTTCTCGACCTTCCACATGACGGGGTCGCCGTCGGCGTCGAGGTTCACGCCCTCGAGCACCATGGCGTGCGTCATCAGGCTCTCGCCGTAGTCGAGGCGCTCCGCCTTGTCCATGCAGGTCTCGACGGGGAAGCCGAACAGACCGTCGAGATCGAGGGTCGCGAGGTCCATGACGCCCTCTTCGTGCAGGAAGCTCTGGTCCACGTCGCAGCCGAACCACACGGGCAGCCCATCCTTGAGCTGGGCGATCGCCACGCGCTTGAGCTCGGAGACCTCGAGGTTGAGGTAGCGGACGGTGCCCTCCTCGAGGACGTTGCCCAGACGGCCCACGGTGTAGGTGCGGTCGAAGGGCTTGTCGGCGGTGGGGGCGGAGATGAGCGAGATGTAGTCGTCGAGCTCCATGCCCAAGGTCTCGGCGAAGAACTCCTGCGGGGTGAAGGTGCCCGTGAGGACGAGCTCGTCGTCCTTGTCGCGCAGGCGCACGTCGAAGCTCGCCGGCGGCTCGCCCAGGCAGGTGGTGAGCAGGCTGTAGACCTCCTCCATCATGACCTTCTTCATATCGCGCAGGTCGTCGTAGCTCACGCCGGCGAAGTGGCTCTCGCGCAGGCGCTTCGCGGCGCCGCGCAGGTAGCGCGTGAGGTACTTGTCCATCTCGCGGGTGTTCCGGGAGCAGGCGGTCTCGGGCATGATCTCCTTGGGGACCACGCCGTACTTCTTGACGAGGCCCTTGAACATATCCCACTGGCCGCCGTCGGCCACGGGGTCGCTGAGCAGGTACGCCATCAGGCGGCCGTTGAGCGGCTCGCCGAAGGTGTCGAGGATGTTCTCGAGGAACCAGTTGGCCTTCTCGAGCTTGTCGAAGAAAAGGGGATAGGACTGGCTCAGCTCGAAGGACTTGAGGTTGTACTTCTTGATGATGCGGTAGCGGAAGGTGTTGAGCGATGCGAACATCCAGCAGCGGCCGCTGTGCTTCTGGTCGGTGCGGTCGCCCTGCTTGACCTCGATGTCGAACGCCTCGATTGCGTTGGCCGCCATCGCCTCGGGCACGCGCGCGACGTTGCGGATGCCCTGCGCGGTCACGGCGTTCTTGGCGATGATGCTGGCACGGCTCTCGCGGAAGGCCTCGCGGGCGCCCGCGATGTCGTCGAAGGTGACGCTCCTGCTCTCATCCATCTGCTCTCTCCCATCTCGGTTGAAGTGCGAACGTATTCGAGCATAGCACGGTATACTCGATGCTATCGTCGGAGAACGTCCCACGAGAAGGAATCAGATGGCCTGCCGAATGCCCGAGCTCCCCGCCTATGCCGCGGCCGTGCTCCGCGCCCTCGAGGACGCGGGGTTCGAGGCGTGGGTCGTGGGCGGCTGGGTGCGCGACGCGCTGCTCGGAAGCGCCTCGCATGACGTGGACGTATGCACGGCGGCGCCCTGGCAGGAGAGCGAGCGCGCCCTCTTGGCGGCGGGTCTCGCGGTCCATCGCACGGGGACGCAGCACGGTACGGTGACGGCCGTCTCGGAGGGCAAACCCGTGGAGGCCACGACCTACCGTGTGGACGGCGCCTATTCCGACGCCCGCCATCCCGACAGCGTGCGCTTCGTGCGCGACGTGCGCGAGGACCTCGCGCGCCGCGACTTCACCATCAACGCCATGGCCTACCATCCCGAGCGCGGTCTGCTCGATATGTTCGGCGGTGCAGACGACCTTGCCACCGGCCTCGTGCGCGCCGTAGGCGAGGCTCGGGAGCGCTTCGACGAGGATGCCCTGCGCGTGCTCCGCGCGGTCCGCTTCGCCGCGCGCTACGGCTTCGACGTCGAGGAGCGCACCCATGAGGCGCTTGCGGAATTCGCCCCGCGCCTCGCGCTGATCGCGCAGGAGCGCATCGGCCAGGAGCTGACGGGCATCTTCGCAACGGGTCGCATGGCCTGGGCGCTCGAACGCGAGCGCGCCGTCATGGTCGAGGCGATCCCCGAGCTCAAGCCCCTGGTGGGCTTCGCGCAGAACAGCCCCTACCATGCCTATGACGCCTACGAGCACACCGTGCGCGTGGTGCGTGGCATGGAGTGCGTGACGGCGGGCTGCGCGAACGCGGCGATGCGCTGGGCGGCGCTTCTGCACGATGTCGCCAAGCCGGCGACCTACAGCGAGGACGAATCGGGCCGCGGCCACTTCTTCGGACACCCCGAGCTCAGCGCCAAGATGGCGTCGTCGATCATGCGCCGCATGGCCGTTCCCGGCGAGATCGTGCGCGAGGCATGCGCGCTCATCCGCCTGCACGACCGTCCCGTGACCGAGGCGGGCAGGTCGCTGCGCCGTACGGTCCTGCGCTGCGAGGAGCTCTGCCCGGGCAGGGGAGAGGCGGTCGCCTTCGAACTGCTCGACCTCAAGCGCGCCGACGACCTCGGCAAGGCCAGCCACTGCTGGAGCTACTGCTCCGAGCTCGACGGCGTGTCGTCCGCGCTGCGTCGCGAGCTGGCGGCGCACGTGCCGCTCTCGGTGCGCGACCTGGCCGTGAACGGCTCCGACGTCATCCGCGAGCGCGGGCTCGAACCCGGACCCGGCGTAGGCGTGGTGCTCCAAGGACTGCTTGCGGCCGTGGTGGAAGACGGCGTGCCCAATACGCGCGATGCCCTGCTCGAGCTGCTGCGTCTGTAGTGGAACATTTCTTTCCTGGAAGAAAATGTTCCACTCTGCAAAATGGAACATTTCTTTCCTGGAAGAAAATGTTCCATTTTAGTTCTGATGGGGTCCGAGGAGCTTGTCGCGTAGGTCGGATATGCTCGGCGCATTCACGCGCATGCGCGGGAAGGCGTCCATCACGCGCCGCTCCTGCGCGGTGAGGGCGGCTGAGAACGAGACGGCCAGGTCGTGGCCGATATCCTCGATGGCGACCGGTCCCGGCATGAGCTCGCGCAGGCGCACGTAGGCATGGCCCACAGGGCTGTTCTTAAGACGCTGGTAGCTCTCGGCAACCGGGTTGTCGCCCTCGGTGAGCACCCCGTGGATGGTCTGCGCCTGGGCGGTGAGCGCATCACAGTACGCGTCGATCTTGCGGCGGAAGCCCGAGAGGCCCATGTTGGTGACGAGCAGATCGAGCGCGAGCAGGGCGAGGAAGGCGCCGCAGCACCCCTCGAGCACGCGCGTGTCGAGCGCGGAGAGGAGTGCTGTGAGCGCAGGCTGGATCACGCTCACGACGAGCGTGGTGAAGAACCCGAACAGAAGGGTCGCCGGGACGCAGATGCGGCCGTTGAGATTGAGGAAGCGGTCGGAGTAGTCCCACCAGCGCGCGTGATAGATCTTCTCCATGAGCCATGAGGTCGCGTACTCGATGATGCTGCAGACGATCGCCCCCCAGCAGAAGAGCACAGGTATGGTGCCGATCCCGCCCAAGAAGAGCACGGCCGCCAGCGCTCCTGCCCCATAGATGGGGCAGATGGGGCCGTTGAGGAAACCGCGGTTGATGAAGCGATGCTCCGAGACCGAGCAGAGGATGGACTCGAAGAGCCACCCCGCGCAGGAGTAGATGGCAAAGCATGCGACAAGTTTGGCGAGATCAGCCACGACGCACCCCCATCCGCGCCCGCAGGCCCGCAAGGGCCTCGGCAAGCGAGATGCCCTTGTCGGCAAGCGCGAGCAGCCACGCCTCGCGGCTGGCGGGGAAGCCCTCGAGCGGGAACATGTGGCTCTGGATGATGTCGCCCTCGTGCCGCGTGATCCCAAAATCGCGCTCGGCGTTGGCACGCGCATAGCGTCCGTGGTGCGTGGCATGGTGCGGGCGTGCCGTGCTGCGGTCGTGCCAGTCGTAGAGGAAGTAGTCGTGCAGCAGCGCCGCGCGCACGAGCGGGCGCATCCTCATGCGCAGCGGCAGCGCGTGGGCCAGGCGCACGCAGGCGTTCGCCACCGCGACGGAGTGGTCGTACACGGTGGTCGTGCCATGCTGGATGGCGTCCTTCTCGCGCGCGAACGCGGGCGAGCGGAGTATGTCTGCGGCGTATGCTGCCACCTCGGGCGATGGCTCCACCATGGCGCGTCCCTCCTCATAAGCACTGCGAACGTCCATGATAGCCCTATGAGGGGCGTTTGGCGCAAACATCCATCGAGAGCCCACCTTGTGCGCGAGGGGACGGAGCCGTTCCTTCGCGCACATCGGCATCATCGACAGGCCATGCCCGCGTCAGCTACTGCAGCCGAGCCTCCTCCCAGAGCTCCGCCGCCTCGGGAGCCCACGCCTCGGCGTAGGGCGTGGTGCGCGCGCAGAGGCTGTCTGCGCTCTCGGGGGCCACGTAGTCGGTGGACGGCGCGTCGGCCTCGTGCACCATCTGGGGCAGGATCTGCGGGTTCTCGAGCATGGGGCAGGGCATGAGATGGTTCTCGTTCCAGGGATAATGCCGGCGGTACGCCTTGAAGATAGGCTGCTGCAGGCATTCGAGCAGGCTCTTCTCCTTGATGTTGGCGCTCGAGTAGTGGATGAACACGCACGGCTCGACGTCGCCGCGGGCGTTGATGTGGCAATAGGCACGCCCGCCTGCGATGCATCCACCCACATACTGGCCGTCGTTCTGGAAATCCATGGCGAAGATGGGCCAGCCGCCCTCGAACCCGCGCACCTCGCGGATGCGCCGCAGGATGTAGGCACGCTGCTCGGGTGTGGGCATGAGGTCGGCGTTCGCCCCGTCGCCCACGGGCATGTAGTGGAAGAACCACGCGAACCGGCAGCCCTTCTCCACCAGCAGGTCGAAGAACTCATCCGATGTGACCAGCTCGATGTTGTCGCGCGTGTAGCAGGTGGAGGTGCCGAACACCAGGCCATGCGCGCGCATGAGGTCGAAGGCGGCCATGACCTCCTCGAACGACCCGTCGCCGCGCCGCCCGTCGTTGATGGAGGGCTCGTAGCTCTCGAGCGACACCGAGAAGAGGATGTTGCCCAGGCGCTGAACCTCGCGGCAGAACGCCTCGTCCACGAGGGAGGCGTTGGTGAAGATGTTGAAGACGCAATCCTGGTGGGCCTCGGCGAGCTTGAGCACGTCGGCCTTGCGCACGAGCGGCTCGCCGCCCGTGAGCATGTACATGTGGCAGCCAAGCTGGGAACCCTGCGTCACCAGGCGGTCCATGTCATCGTAGGTGAGGTTGAGCGCATGGCCGTAATCGGCGGCCCAGCAGCCGATGCAATGCTTGTTGCAGGCGCTCGTGGGGTCGAAGAGGATGATCCACGGGATGTTGCAATCAAGGCGCTCGGCGTTCTCGACCGTGTCGGAGAACCCGCGGAACGCCGCCTCGTAGCCGCCGCTCATGATGAGGGTCTTGAGCACGTGCGGGTCGGTCTCGTCGATGAGGTCGAAGAGCCACTTCTCCCATTTGGATCCAGGGTAGAGGGCGGTGCGGACGCCCTTCTCGAAGCCGGGTATCCTCGACCCGATGAGCTTGATCGCCAGCGAGAGGTACTTCTCTAAGGCCTGCTCGCGATTCTGGCTCGAGGCGCTCCCGATAAGCTGGTTCGCGGCGATTTCGAACGCTTTGCGCTCCGCCGCATGGGCGATCTTCGACTGCATTACGACTCCTTCCATCGATGGCTGCCACACTGGGATGATGCCCTTCGCGCAGATCGGTCAGCGCGCGGGGCGCCATTCGCTTGACATATGCGCCGAGCTGTCATTTCACCTGCGCAAATCTGTCAAAGAACATGACAATGTAAAAAAGGCCCATCTGGTGGGGAGGTGTGCGGCATGGCGGAATCCGATTCGCGCAAGGAACTGCTTGCCCGGGCGCTCTTGGAGTATCTCGAGCTGCATCCCAACGAGCCGGTCAGTGTTACGAGCATCACACGGATATGCGGGATCTCGCGGCAGTCGTTCTACTACCACTTCAGGGATATCCACGACCTCCATGCGTGGACGCTGCACCATGAGCTCATGAAGACCGTGCGGCCCGTGCGCGGGGAGGGATGGCGCACCGAGATCCAAGCCGTGCTCGAGCGCATGTACGAGAACCGCCTGCTGGTGATGCGCGCCGCGCAGGCGAAGGGCTCGGTCAACATCGACGAGCTGCTCAAGCAGGAGCTGGGCATCTACATCATGCGCTCGGTCGAGGAGGCCTCCGTGGGGCTCGACATCGCACCGCAGGACCGTGCGCTTATCGCGCGCTTCTACACCGCTGGCCTGCTCGAGATCATCCGCATCTGGATCGACGACGGCATGCGCGAGACGCCGGAGCGCCTTACCGAGCGCCTTGCACCCTTCCTGGTGAACTCGTCGGATCTGCTGGAGCGCTTCACCGCGGAGTACCGCGCTTAGGAAGCCGCACGGGCTGATCGGATCGCTCTGACGGCAATCGGCAAGATTCTTTTGAATTCTCGCTTGCAATCACGGGAGCGTTACGGTAATCTTTTTTCTCGCGCACGGTTGGCATCTTGGGATGTCGTCTAGTGGTAGGACAGCGGATTCTGGTTCCGTCAACGGGAGTTCGACTCTCTCCATCCCAGCCAATGTCCGCCTCAGCGCAGAGCACGGCCCGTTCGTCTAGTGGTCCAGGACATCGCCCTCTCAAGGCGGAGATCGCGGGTTCGAATCCCGCACGGGCTACCAAATCCCCCGCAGGCTGCTTCGGCAGCCTGTTTTCGTTTATCGGATACCTCCTTCAGCTCCCTACAGAGGGCATCTCCCGTAAAAACTGCAACGATTCCGTACCCCACCTGCCGAAAAGCCTGAACTTGTTTCATATTTTTTCTCCACGGATGTGGGACGAACCCGTACGATGGTGCGTATAAGGGACAGGAAGACTGCAGACAGAGTCGGAACCCTGCGCCGAGCAACAGCAGGGAACGAGGAGGGACCGGACATGAAGATCAAGAAGATGCTGATGGTCGCCATCGTCGCCATCGTGGCCATCGCCGCCCCGCTGTTCAGCACCAAGGCTCTTGCGGCCGAGGACGACAAGATCGACGAGTACACCCCCGTCGACATCACCGTCCCGTTCACGAAGGTCTGGGATGGCGGCGAGGGCGAGCGCCCCGAGTCCGTCACCGTGAACCTCTACCGCTTCCGTGAAGGCGACCTCTACCAGGGTGCCGAGCCGTTCGCCACCGCCAAGGTCAGCGGAGAAGAGGGTTGGAAGTACAACTTCGACCTCAAGGACTCCGAGTCCGACCCGCTCTTCTACCGCGACGCGGACGGGAACTACCATCCCTACAGCTTCGCGACCGAGGAGAGCCCGATCCCGGGATTCTCCGATATCGCCCGCAAGAACCCCGAGCTCGTCCTCAAGATCGAGAAGGCAGGGGAGCACGACGACATCTGGATCAAGCCGAGCGATGCGAACGGCTTCGAGATCAACACCAAGGACACCCCGATGAGCTTCATCGCCATGAAGAGCGGCGAGACCCTCTATATCTGGACGCCCGAGAAGCTCAGCCTGAGCGAGCAGATCGTCATGTTCGAGGCAGTCGCCAAGCATCCCGACTTCCCGACCGAGTGGAAGGACACCACGTTCCTCACCGGTTACGGCCACTATGACAAGGGCGGCTTCGCCACGTCTGCCGACAAGGTCGAGTTCGACGACTTCTCCGTCTGGTCGTTCTGGGCGCGCGGCACCTACGTCAGGAGCACCACCGACCAGCTCTCCGCCAGCATCACGAGCGTCGTCGACCTGACCGACGTCACCGTCACCGTGAAGTGGGACGACGCGGACAACAAGGACGGCATCCGCCCGGAGAAGCTCGAGCTGACCCTCAACGGCGTGCCCGAGGGCGTCGAGCCGACGGTCGCCAAGGACGGCAGCACCTGGACCTACACCTGGACCGGCCTGCCCAAGACCGATGCAGACGGTGCCGAGATCGCCTATACGGTCGCCGAGGAGAGCGTGCCCGAGGGCTACAAGGCCGATCCCGCCACGGTCGCAGCCGGCGGCACCATCACCAATACCCACGAGCCCGCACCCGAGCCCAAGCCCACCCCCGTGCCTGAGCCGGTCGACGTCACCGTCATCGTGAAGTGGGACGACGCGGACAACAAGGACGGCATCCGCCCGGAGAAGCTCGAGCTGACCCTCAACGGCGTGCCCGAGGGCACCCCCACCCCCGACGTCGAGATCGCGAAGGACGGCAACACCTGGACCTACACCTGGAAGGGCCTGCCCAAGACCGACGCCGACGGCAAGGATATCGCCTACACCGCCACCGAGGCGAAGATCCCCGATGGCTACAAGGCCGACCCCGCCACAGTCGCAGCCGGCGGCATCATCACCAACGTCCACGAGCCGAAGCCCGCGCCCAAGCCCGAGACGGTCGATGTCACCGCCAACGTGAAGTGGGATGACGCGAACAACCGCGACGGCCTGCGTCCCCAGGATCTGGCGCTGACCCTCAACGGCCTGCCCAAGGGCACCGAGGCGCCCAAGCCCGAGGTCAAGAAGGACGGCAACACCTGGACCTACACCTGGAAGGGCCTGCCCAAGACCGACGCCGACGGCAAGGAGATCGCCTACACCATCGCCGAGGAGAAGGTTCCCAGCGGCTACACCGCGGACTACGCCTCCATCAAGGCCGGCGGCACCATCACCAACACCCACAAGCCCGGCACCGTCACCGTCACCGTCACGGTGAAGTGGGACGACGCCGACAACAAGGACGGCCTGCGTCCCAAGGACCTGGCGCTCACCGTCAACGGCCTGCCTAAGGGCACCGACGCCCCCAAGCCCGAGGTCAAGAAGGACGGCGGCGTGTGGACCTACACCTGGACCGGCCTGCCCAAGTTCGACGGCGGCAAGGAGATCGCCTACACCGTCTCCGAGGGCACCGTTCCCACCGGCTACGAGGTCGCCGGCGCACCGGCCAAGGTGGGCGGCACCATCACCAACACCCACAAGCCCGGCACCGTCACCGTCACCGTCACGGTGAAGTGGGACGACGCGGACAACGGCGACGGCCTGCGCCCCGAGGACCTGGCGCTCACCCTCAACGGCCTGCCCAAGGGCACCGACGCCCCCAAGCCCGAGGTCAAGAAGGACGGCAGCACCTGGACCTACACCTGGACCGGCCTGCCCAAGTACGCCGACGGCAAGGAGATCGCCTACACCGTCTCCGAGGCCAAGGTTCCCGCGGGCTACGAGGCCGCAAGCACCTCCGCCAAGTCCGGCGGCACCATCACCAACGCCCACAAGCCCGAGAAGACCGTGGTCAACGTCGCCGCGAAGTGGGTCGACGCCGACGACAAGGAAGGCATCCGTCCCGCTTCCATCAAGGTGACCCTGCTCGCCGACGGCAAGCCCGCCGAGGGCGTCAACCCGATTGACCTGAACGAGGCCACCGGCTGGAAGGGCGCTTGGGAGAACCTGCCCAAGTACACCAAGGACGGCAAGGAGATCGCCTACACCGTCCAGACGGCCGAGATCGAGGGGTACACCACCTCCACCAAGAAGGCCGGAACCAACGGCTTCGAGGTCACCAGCACCATCACCGGCACGGTCCCGACCCCCGATGACGGTGGCAAGGATGCCGGATTCCCGATCGTCCCGGTCATCGCGGCGGGCGTCGTCGCGGGCATCGCCGTCATCGCGGGCGCCGCGGTCTACCTCGCCAAGTCCGGTCGCGAGGAGCGCAACTAACCGGCGGGAAGGCTGACACAGCGTCCTCCAAGCTGGAAGGGCGCTTGGGAGAACCTGCCCAAGTACACCAAGGACGGCAAGGAGATCGCCTACACCGTCCAGACGGCCGAGATCGAGGGGTACACCACCTCCACCAAGAAGGCCGGAACCAACGGCTTCGAGGTCACCAGCACCATCACCGGCACGGTCCCGACCCCCGATGACGGTGGCAAGGATGCCGGATTCCCGATCGTCCCGGTCATCGCGGCGGGCGTCGTCGCGGGCATCGCCGTCATCGCGGGCGCCGCGGTCTACCTCGCCAAGTCCGGTCGCGAGGAGCGCAACTAACCGGCGGGAAGGCTGACACAGCGTCCTCCAAAACAGGACGAGAGCAAGGAAGGGAGGCTCCGGACGGGGCCTCCTTTCCCATGGCGGCGCTTTTCGCGTATGCTTGAATGCGTTGTCGGATCGATGAGCGGGGGAGCGGCGCCATGAGCAACCTGACCTATGTCTTCGTCCACGGCCTCGCCGGTTGGGGACGCTACGACGAGAAGTACGCGCGCAGGCCGTACTGGGGGATGAGCGGCGGCGACCTCATGGCCCATCTCCGCGAGCAGGGCTACGCGTGCTACGCCGCGTCCGTCTCACCGATGGGCAGTGCGTGGGACCGCGCCTGCGAGCTCTATGCCCAGATCGCCGGGACGCGCGTCGACTATGGTGCGGCACACGCAGCGGAGTACGGGCACGAGCGCTTCGGCCGAGACTTCTCGGGCGATCCGCTGATCCCCTCGTGGGACGACGGGACGCGCCTTGTGCTGGTCGGCCACTCCTTCGGCGGCGCGACGGCGAGGCTCTTCTCGGAGCTTCTCGCCAACGGCGATGAGGCGGAGCGTGCGGCGACGGATCCGTCGGAGCTCTCGTCGCTCTTCGTCGGCGGCATGGCCGAGCGCATCCACACCATCGCGGCGCTGGCCTCGCCGCTGAACGGCACCACGGCATACGACCTCTACGAAGATCCCGATTTCAAGCCCGGTGCCGTGAAGGTCCCGCTGTGGACCAGGGTGACGGCCAAGATCATGACCGCGTTCCTGAAGACCGAGCCGGACGGGCGCGACCCGAGGGACTACGCGGCCTACGACATGCATGTCGACCACGCGCTCGAGCTCAACGGGCGCATCTCGACGCTGCCGCACGTGTACTACCTCTCCGTTCCGTGCACGACGACGGTCGCGGTGCCCGACGGTACCCATGTCGCGAAGCGGTGGACGGAGCCGCTGTTCACGCAGCGCGCGTTCCAGATCGGCGCGTACACGGGCAAGACGGCGGGCGGAGTCGAGATCGACACGTCCTGGTGCGAGAACGACGGCCTGGTCAACACCATCTCCGAGAAGGCCCCGCTCGGTGCGCCGTCGAAGCCGTTCGACCGCAAGGAGATCGAGGCGGGCATGTGGAACGTGCTGCCCACCCTCGAGGCGGACCACATGTGGCTGCAGGGCGGCCTTATGAGGAAGCACGATATACGCGATTTCTATACCAGACTCATCAAGATGATCGACGCCCTGGCGTAGCGGCTGCGGGATTCCTACCCTCGGCGGTCTGCTCCCCAGAAGCAGCACGAGATCATGCCGGCTCCTACATGGCAGCCGATGGTGGGGCCGATTGTGGAGCGCAGCACGCGCAGCTCGGGGTAGTGTGCGCGCAGCCGGTCGGCCAGAGCATCAGCCTCTGCAACGGCATCCGCGTCGCCGATACCGACGACCAGGGGAGCCTCGCCATCCGCGTGCTTTTTCTCGAAGTTCGCCTCGAGCTTGGCGAGGCCCTTCTTGCGGCCGCGCGTCGCACCGCACAGCGCGAGCTTGCCCTCGAGATTGAAGGTCAGCAGCGGCTTCACGTTGAGCTTGTCGCCGGCAACCGCAACCGTCTTGGGCACGCGTCCACCGCGATGCAGCGCCTCGAGCCCGTCCACCATGAAGAGCGTCTGCAGCTCATAGCGCGCGTCGAGAGCCCATGAGGCTATCTGCTCGGCACTCCAGCCCTGGTCGCGTCTGCGACAGGCTTCATCCACCAGGATGTGCATAGGGGTTGAAGCGAGCAGCGAATCCACGATGTGAATCCTGCGCTCGGCATCGGGATTCTCTTCCGACAGCAGATTGCGTGCGAGCACGGCTCCGTTATAGCCTCCCGAGAGACCGCTCGAGATGCAGAACACCACGGCCTCCCCGTCGCCTTCCAGAACGCGTCGGAACGCATCTGCGAACTCCAGCTGCGAGGGCTGCGAGGTGTGGAGCACCCGTCCCGACATGATCAGCCGGTAGAAGTCGCGCGGCGAGACGGACTGGAACAGGTCGTCGTCGCCCGTGAACGACCCCGTCGTATCGCTGTAGTGGAAGGGGACGATTTCCACCCGCGACGCCTTGGCTTGGAAAGCCGAGAAATCGCAGGTGGAATCGCTGATGATGGTACAGGCGCTCATCGCTCCATTTCCTTCCAGAGACGCTCCGCCGCGGGCTTCCACGCTGCGGCATAGGCCTCGGTGCGGGAGATGAGCGTCTCCACGGACTCGGGCGAGACGTAGTCGGTTGACGGAGCGCCCGACTCATGCACGATCCGGGGCAGCACTTTGGGGTTCTCGAGCATGGGGCAAGGCATGAGGTGGTTCTCGCTCCATGGGTAGTGCTTGCGATACGCCATGAAGATGGGCTGCTTCAGGCATTCAAGCAGGCTCTTCTCCTTTATGTTCGCGTCGGAGTAGTGGATGAAGACGCAGGGCTCCACATCACCCCGAGCGTTGATATGGCAATAGGCGCGCCCGCCGGCGATGCAACCGCCCACGAACTGCCCGTCGTTCTGGAAGTCCATGGCGAAGATCTCCTTGCCGCCCTCGTATCCGCGCACCTCCCTGATGCGGTTCAGGATGTACTCGCGCTGCTCGGGCGTGGGCATAAGGTCGGCGTTGGCGCCGTCGCCCACGGGCATGTAGTGAAAGAACCACGCATAGCGGCAGCCCTTCCCGATGATGAGGTCGAAGAACTCATCGGAGGTCACGCGCTCGATGTTGTCGCGGGTGTAGCAGGTCGATGTGCCGAAGATGAGCCCATGCGCGCGCATGAGGTCGAACGCGGCCATAACCTCGTCGAACGACCCGTCGCCGCGCCGCCCATCGTTGACCTCGGGCTCGAAGCTCTCGAGCGAGACCGAGAAGACGAGGTTTCCCAGCCGCTGGCACTCGGTGCAGAACGCTTCGTCCACAAGCGACGCGTTGGTGAAGATGTTGAAGAGGCAGTCGGGATGAGCCTCGGCCAGCTTGAGCACGTCCTTCTTGCGCACGAGCGGCTCGCCTCCCGTGAGCATGTACATATGGCAGCCCAGCTTGGAACCCTGCGTGACGAGGCGATCCATGTCGTCGTAGGAGAGATTCTGCTGATGGCCGTATTCCGCCGCCCAGCAGCCGATGCAATGCTTGTTGCAGGCGCTCGTGGGGTCGAACAGGATGATCCAGGGGATGTTGCAGCCGTAGTGTTCGGCATTCTGGACGGTGTTCCTGAATCCACGGAACGCTGCCTCGTAGCCACCGCTCATGACGAAGGTCTTGAGCACGTGCGGATCGATCTCGTCGGCAAGGCGGAAGATCCAGCGCTCCCATTTGGAGCCCGGGTAGACGGCCCTGCGCATCCCCGCCTCGACTTGGGGGACATACCTGCCGATGAGCTTGCCTGCCAGGCCGATATAGCTCTCTATGGCTTCCGCGCGGTTTTCGCTCGACGCGCTCGAGATGAGCTTGTCCGCTGCGATTTCGAATGCCTTTCGCTCCGCTGCGTGCGCGAGTTTTGTCTGCATGGGCTCTCCCATCTGTAAGCGGCACTCCCGTTGTCAAGACTGCTGTTAAGATACCCGCATGCAGCGAAGATGCCAGCTAGAGGCCGATTTTTCTTGACACTTTGTCTGAACGTGTCGTTTCACTGTATGCCGAGTGTCAAAAAAGCTGGATGATGGAAGAGTACGAGCCGTATCGGCGGCTTCGCCGTGTTTCTTAAGGAGGCGGTTGCCATGGCACGAAGCATCGACCGGAAGCTGCAGCTTGCGCGTTCCTTCATCGAGCTCCTCGACGAGTTGCCCATCGAGCAGATCAACGTGACCATGGTGGCGCAACGCAGCGGGCTCTCGCGCCAGACGTTCTACTATCATTTCCGGTGCATCGAGGACCTCACCAACTGGACGGCGCATCAGGTGATCCTCCGCACGGTGGCGCCGTACCGCGACAGCAGCTGGCAGGTGTGGCTGAGGGCGGTGCTCGACATGCTCTACGCGAACCGCAGCCTTGTGCTCAAGGTTGCAGCAGAAGATGGGCGGGACAGCTCGATCAAGGTGCTCAAGGAGGAGATAGGCCTGCTCATCATGCGGATTGTCGAGGATGCCTCTGCGGGAATGGGTATCGCGCCGAGCGATCGGGCGATGATCGCGCGCTTTTACACGGCAGGACTCACCGAGATCATCCAAGCGTGGATCGACGACGGCATGCGCGAGAAGCCCGATCGGCTGACAGAGCGCGTGGAAATGCTGCTCGCGAACTCCTCGTCGCTGCTAGCGCGTTTCGTGAGCTGAGCGCGATGCTCCCTTCGGTCCTTTTCTGAGACAGAAGGAATCCTCCTTTGTCCTATGCGCAACCGGGGCAGCCGGCGCAGACGCTGGGACAGGCTGCGAGGCCGCCCTGCGCCGTCTCGCGCAGGCTCTCGGGAAGCGCCGCGCCAACCCGCGCCAGCGCATCTATCGCCTCATCCAGCGGAACGGGGCTCGTCACGCCTGCCAGCGCGAGCTGCGCCGACGAGAAGGCCGCCGCCACACCGATTGCGTTGCGATTCTGGCAGGGGTACTCCACCATGCCGCGCGCGGGGTCGCATACGAGGCCCAACAGGTTGCCGATGCAGATCGACGCCGCATCGAGGCACTGCGCCACGGACCCACCGAGCAGCTCGACGAGGGCGCTCGCGGCCATCGCGGCAGCCGTTCCGACCTCCGCCTGGCACCCGCCCTCGGCGCCCGATACGCTGGCGTTCTCCGAGATGAGCGCGCCGATCGCCGCCGCGTTCCAGAGCGCGCGGGAGAGCGCTGCGCTGTCGGCGTCGATGGCCTCGCCGCAGGCGAGTACCGCGCCCGGCACCACGCCGGCGGATCCCGCCGTCGGTGCAGCCACGATGACGCCCATCGATGCGCTCCGCTCGAGGACGGCCATGGCGTAAGCCACGGCACTGGTGAGCGTCCCGCCCATGAGCGAGTACGCGAGTGGCGCCGTGGAACGTGCGACCGCTGCTGCCTGCCCGTCCAGGAAGCCGCCGAGCGAGGGACGCGGGAAGCTCAGGGTCTCGCAGGCCTCCTCGTGCATGAGCGCGAGCACGCGGTCCATCCGCGCGTCCGCGAGGCTCTCGTCGCCGCAGCGCTCTGCTTCTGCTGCGCGCATGAGGGATCCGATGCTGCATCCATGCTCCTGGCAGAGCTCCGCAAGGCGTGCTCCGCTCGAGAACGAGAGGATCACGTCGCCTGCTTCCTGCTGCGATGCCCCTGCGACGTTCACGGCCGACGCGAAGGTGACGTGGGCGATGCCGCGCACCTCGTCGATCAGGTCGTCGGGGATCCGCTCGTCCGCCTCGAACACGGTGTAGGCCGCTCCACCGCGCTCGGCGCGGAAGGTGCGCATGGTGGCGATGTTGAGCCCGCGCGCTCCGAGCGCCCCGGTGAGCGCTGCGAGCACGCCGGGTTTGTCGCGGTGGGCGACGAAGACCGTGGGCAGCTCGCCCTTGATGTTGACGCCCACGCCGTCGATGCTGCTGATGCGGATGCGGCCGCCGCCGAGCGACTCGCCCTCCACCTCGACGGGGCGTCCCTCAGCGGGATGCATGGAGATGCGCACGGTGTTGGGGTGGAGCGACGCGTCATCGCCGCCCTCGACGATCGAGAAGACGAGGCCGGCTTCCTCCGCCAGGGCGAACGAGTCGCGCACACGCTCGTCGTCGGTATCGAGGCCGAGGATGCCCGCCACGAGCGCCTTGTCGGTGCCGTGGCCCCGATGGGTGCGCGAGAAGGAGTTGAACAGGGTGAAGTCAACCCGTGCGAGCGGACGCGGCGCCAGCAGGCGGGCGACGCGCGCGATGCGGAGCGCTCCCGCGGTGTGCGAGCTCGACGGGCCCACCATGATGGGGCCGAGCACCTCGAACGCGGACATTCCCATGGTCATCCTCCCGATCCATGCATGAAAACGTTAAATTGTACCCGTCCCTTTTTAACGCTTGGCGAGGGGGAGGGCGCGGTCGATGCGCGCGAGCACGTGCTCCTTGCCTGCGAGCGCGAGCGTCTCGCCGATGCCGGGTGATGCCGCGCCGCCCACCACGGCCACGCGGATGGGCTGGAAGACCTTGCCCTTGCCCATGCCGAGCTTCTCGGGCAGCGGCTCGAGCGCGGCCTCGATGGCGGCGGGCTCCCAACCGTCGTCGGGAATCGCCGCGAGCGCTTCGCGCGCAGCCGTGAGCGCGTCCGCCGCACCGGCCTTGCCGAGCCACTTGGCCACGGCCTTCTCGTCGAGTTCCAGCTCGTCGTCATCGGTGTAGAGATAGAGCACCTGGTCGAAGATGTCGCTCGGCAGCGTGACGCGCGGCTTCAGGACCGAGGAGAGCAGGTCGTACCACGCGGCGTCGTGCAGGCACTCGCCCACGGGCTCGAGGTCGTGGGCGTGGAGCTCGGGGATGAGCACCTCGTCGGAGAACTGCTCGTCGGTCATCGCCATGATGTACTGCTGCTGCACCCAGGCGAGCTTCTCGGGATCCATGATGGCGGGGTTCTTGCTCACGTGGTCGAGCGAGAAGCGGCTCGCGAGCACGTCGCGCGGGATGATGGTGGTCTCGCCGTCGAGCGACCAGCCCAGCAGCGCGAGGTAGTTCACGAAGGCGTCGGAGAGGAAGCCCTGGTCGCGGTACTCCTCGACGCTCGTGGCGCCGTGGCGTTTGGAGAGCTTCTTGCCGTCGGTGCCCAGGATCATCGAGATATGCGCGAACGTGGGCGTGGGCGCGCCGAGCGCCTCGTACACCATGATCTGGCGCGGGGTGTTGGAGAGGTGGTCGTCGCCGCGGATGATGTGGGTGATGCCCATGCGGGCGTCATCCACCACGGTCGCGAAGTTGTAGGTGGGGGTGCCATCGGAGCGGAAGATGATGAAGTCGTCGAGCTCCTTGGCGTTGAACGTGACGTCGCCGTGGACCGCGTCGTGCACGATGACGTCGCCGCGGTCGAGCGGCACCTTGATGCGGATGGTGTAGGGCTCGCCGGCATCCACGCGGGCCTGCGCCTCGGCGGGGTCGATGCCGCGGCAGGTGCGCTGGTAACCCTGGAACGGGTCTTTGCGCGCCACGGCCGCGTCATGGTCGGCAGCGAGCTTCTCGGGCGAGCAGAAGCAGTAGTACGCCTTGCCCTCGGCAACCAGGCGCTCGGCGGCCTCGCGGTAGATGGGCAGGCACTCGGTCTGCCAGTAGGGGCCGCAGTCGCCGCCCACCTCGGGGCCCTCGTCCCAGTCGAGGCCCAGCCAGCGCATGGCGCGCAGGATGATCTGGGTGTTCTCCTCGGTTGAGCGGGTGGGGTCGGTGTCGTCGATGCGCAGGATGAACGTTCCGCCCATCGCGCGGGCGAAGGCCCAGTTGTAGATCGCGGTGCGCGCGCCGCCGATGTGGAGCTTGCCGGTGGGGGAGGGCGCGAAGCGCACGCGCACGGAAGAATCGGTTGCCAAAGTAGACTCCTAACAATGCTGTCCCTTTTGGCCGCTTCGTCGCGACCATCCTCCAGTATAGCCCACAGCGCAGATGGCGGCGGTCCGCTCGCGGACTGCGCAAAACAACCTGACTGGAAGTTGGAAAAAATTCTTGACCAGCGGTCAAAATAAATTAAAATATTAAATTCGCCCTCTTAATCAATTCGAGCGCCTTCGTCTGTTACACTTTGCGTGAAGCAGCGCTACGAAGGGGGACGTTATGTCTGCTCATATTCGCAAGACTGCGGTTCCCGCAAAGAATTCACGCAAAAGCCAGGCCACCCGTGCTCGCATCATGCAGACGGCCACCGACTTCATCTCCGAACGCGGCTCCACCGATTTCCAGATGAACGAGATCTCCGACCGATGCAACCTCTCGAAGGGTGCGCTCTACTACTATTTCATCGATAAGGCCGACCTGATGGACGCCATCTTCGACCAGGTCATCGGCGATCTCGTCGAGCAGATCGAGGAGGCGGTCTCCGAATCGCGTACCCCGCTCGAGGCCATCGCCGGCGTCGTGAAGACGCTCGTCAAGTGCATCCGCGCCGAACGGCCGCTCGTCTTCGCGATGGTCGAGGAGCTCTTCCTTCCGGAGGGCATCGACCTCACCTCGTCGGGAAAGCGCTTCTCGCGCGTGCTCGAGCTGCTTGAAGGGTATATCGAGCAGGCACGCCAGGAGGGGTTGCTCAAGGAGAGCCTCAACAGCCATCGCACGGCGTGTGCCATCGCCGGCGCCTGCATCTACAACGCGCTCGCCTTCGTCGAGGGCTGCGACTACGGCAAGCCCACGGACGACATCGTGCGCGAGTACCTGACGCTCGTCATGGAGGGCGCGGCGACCGAGAAGGGCCTGGAGCTCATCAGGAGCTTCGAGGAGTAGCGCCGCAGCACGTTGCCCTTCGGGGATATCCCCAGAGCGGAACAGCCGATCATTTCTTCTTGTCGCGCATGCCGGGGAAGAGCTTGCGCTTCTTGAACTCCGCCTGCATGGTCCTGAGCATGAGCTTCACGTCATCGAGGCCGAGGTGCTTCTCGGCCTGGCCGGGCTTGAGCGTCTTGCGGCGCAGCGCCCAGTTCTCGAGCGATGCGGGGCTCGATTCGCGCGGAAGCGCGCGCACGTCGGGATCGAGGCGGCGGCAAATGTCGCGCGAGTCGATGATGACGATCTTCCCCTCCTTGCGCGCCTGCGAGTAGCCGGGCAGGTTGAACGTGAGCCACGTGTCCTCGAACGCCGCGTTGTGCGCCACGAGCGGGACCGTCGTGAATGTGGCGAGCAGGGCCTCGTGGACCGCGCGGTTCTCGCGGAACGGCACCTTGCCGCCCACGTCCTTCCAGGTTATGTGGTGGATATCGGATAGCGGAACGCCCGTCTCGGCATACCGGTCGGGGATGCCGAAGTAGGCCGCATAGGCGTTCTTGGGCTTTGCCTTGGGCGTGAGCTCCATGAGCGCGACGCCGGCGTTCACGATGTAGCCGCGCACGGGGTCCTTGCTCGTGGTCTCGATGTCGAAGCCGCAGACGGTGCCCGAGACGGGTGCCGCGATGTAGGCGATGCCGAGGTCGCGGGCCTCGGGTCCCGCCTCGCGCACGACGTCCTCGAGCGGCCGCTTCTGCAGCCACGCCACAGCGCGGCAGAGGTCCTCGTCGGAGAGGCGGCGCTCGAGGATCGGGCTCGGCACGTCGCGCAGGCGGTCGGCTCCGATGGCGTCGCAGACCGCGCGGTTCTTGTCGGCGAGCGTGAGCACGAGGTCGAACGAGAACGGCTCGTGCCCCAGCGGGGCGGCGCGCCATGTCTCGACGAGCAGGGCGAGCGCCTCCTCGTTGGCGAGGCGCTCCTGGTTCAGCGCTGCTTCATCTGAGAAGAAGCCGGGCAGCGAGATGGCGCCGGCGACCTCCAGGGCCTGTGCGAGGTTCATGGCCTAGACCAGCGTGAGGATGTCGGTGTAGTCGACGTCGTCGAAGCTGTCGGCGAGGTTCTTGCAGGTCACCTTGCCGCCGTAGGTGTTGACGCCGCTCGCGATGGCGGGGCTGTCCTTGACCGCCTGCTCGAGGCCCTTGGCCGCGATCTGCAGGCCGTAGGCGAGCGTCGCGTTGGTGAGCGCGATCGTGGAGGTGCGGGCCACGGCGCCGGGCATGTTGCCCACGCAGTAGTGCACGACGCCGTCCTCGATGAAGATGGGCTCGTCGTGGGTGGTCACGTGGCTCGACTCGCCGCAGCCGCCCTGGTCGATGGCGACGTCGACGAAGACCGCGCCGGGGCGCATCTCCTTGAGGTAGGCGCGCTTGAACAGCTTGGGCGTCGAGCCGCCGGGGATGAGGACGGCGCCGATGACGAGGTCGGCGTCGATGACGGCACGCTCGATGTTGGAGTCGGTCGAGACGAGCGTCTGCACGCGGCCGCCGAACATGATGTCGAGCGTCTCGAGGCGCTTGAGGGAGATGTCGAGCACGGTGACGTGCGCGCCCATGCCCATGGCGATCTTGGCCGCGTTGGCTCCGACGGTGCCGCCGCCGATGATGACGACGTTGGCGCGCGGGGTGCCCGGCACGCCGGCGAGCAGCACGCCCTCGCCGCCGTAGGTCTTCTCGAGGTACTTGGCGCCCTCCTGGATGGACAGGCGGCCGGCGATCTGGCTCATGGGGGCGAGCAGCGGAAGGCTGCCGTCGGACTCGGTGAGCGTCTCGTAGGCGACGGACTTGACGTTGCCGGCGAGCAGCGCGTCCATCTGCTCGCGGTCGGCCGCGAGGTGCAGGTAGGTGTAGAGGACGAGGCCGTCGTGGAAGAGCGGGTACTCGCAGGGCAGCGGCTCCTTGACCTTGACCATCATGTCGCAGCTGCTCCAGACGTCGGCCGCCTTGTCGATCATGTGCGCGCCCGCAGCGATGTACTCGACGTCGGTGAAGCCCGAGCCCACGCCCGCGCCGCGTTCGATGAGCACCTCGTGCCCGGCGGCGACGTAGCTCTTCACGTTGTCGGGCGTGAGGCCGACGCGAAACTCGTTGTTCTTGATCTCGCGGACGCAACCGATTCTCATGAACAGTCCCTTCTCGTTGGACGTGGCGCCGAATATGTGCGTTTTTGATTTTAGGGGAGGGTGCGGCGACGGCCCGAATGCGTAACGAAGCGGGAACATGGCACGGTCGATTGTCGAGATGACACTTTTGGGACAGTTTCTGCTCCACGTTTTATCCCAAAAGTCTCAACTCGACGGAATGCGCCATCTCCAAAAGGCTATTTCGGGGAATATGGGCATCCTGCGGCGACCTTGCACGCGCCCCTGCGAGCGCCTATAATGGAACCACTCGTCAAGAGGCGCCGCTTGCGGCGCATAGAGCGGAGGGACCGAGCCCTTTGATGCTCCGGCAACCACCCTTTCGGGAACGGTGCCAAATCTCGGCAGGCGGCCACACGGCCAGCTTGGAAGACGGGGAGTGCTCAAACGCCGAGGGCTCCCTTCAGGAGGGGGCCCTTTCCTTTTGGGCCCGCAGTGCGGAAAGGAGCCGATCATGGCATCTACCAGCTTCTTCTTCACCTCGGAGAGCGTGACCGAGGGCCATCCCGACAAGATCTGCGACCAGATCTCCGATGCGGTGCTCGATGCGATCCTCGCCAAGGAGGCGCGCCTCGAGGCCGAGGGGTACATCTCGCCGACGGGCGTGCCCGCGCGTCTCGACGACGTGCGCTGCGCCTGCGAGACGCTCGTCACGACGGGCACGATCCTCATCGCGGGCGAGATCCGCACGCAGGCCTACGTCGACGTGCAGAAGATTGCGCGCGACGTGGTGCGCCGTATCGGCTACGACCGCGCGAAGTACGGCTTCGACTGCGATACCTGCGGCGTCATCAACATGATCCACGAGCAGAGCCCCGACATCGCGCAGGGCGTCGACGGAACGGCGCGTTCCGATGCCGACGACCTCGACCGTATCGGCGCGGGCGACCAGGGCATCATGTTCGGGTTCGCCACCGACGAGACGGACGTGCTCATGCCGATGCCCATCCACCTCGCGCACCGGCTCGCCGAGCGCCTGACGGAGGTGCGCAAGGACCGCACGCTGCCGTATCTGCGCCCCGACGGGAAGACGCAGGTGACCGTGCGCTACGACGACGGCGCCCCCGCCGAGGTCACGGCGCTGGTCATCTCCACGCAGCACGATCCCGAGATCGAGGATATGGGCATCATCGAGGCCGACCTGCGCACCCATGTGATCGCGCCGGTGCTCGACGCCGTGGGCATCCCCTGGCGCGACGCGAAGGTCCTCGTCAACCCCACGGGCCGTTTCGTCGTGGGCGGGCCGATGGGCGACACGGGCCTCACCGGCCGCAAGATCGTCGTCGACACGTACGGCGGCATGGGCCGCCACGGCGGCGGTGCGTTCTCGGGCAAGGACTGCACGAAGGTCGACCGCTCGGCGACCTACGCGGCGCGCTGGGTCGCCAAGAACGTCGTCGCGGCGGGCCTCGCACATCGCTGCGAGGTCGAGCTCTCCTACGCGATCGGCGTGGCGCGCCCGCTCTCGGTCATGGTAGACACCTTCGGCACGGGCGCGGTGGACGACGGCATCATCGAGCGTGCGATCCAGGAGGTCTTCGACCTGCGCCCCGCTGCGATCATCCGCGACCTCGGCCTGCGCCGTCCGATCTTCGAGAAGACCGCGGCGTACGGGCATTTCGGCCGCATCGACCCCGATTTCACCTGGGAGCGCTGCGACCGCGAGGACGAGCTCCGCGCCGCCGTCGCACGCCTGTCGTAGCCGCCATGAGGCTCTTCATCGCAGCAGAGCTTCCGCAGGAGCAGCTCGAGGTCCTTTCCGAGACCTCGGCGCGACTGCGCGATGCCGTGCCAGGACGCTATGTGCCGCCGTCGAACTTCCATGTGACGCTGGCGTTTCTCGGCGAGACGGACGGATCCCGCGTGGCGGAGCTCGCGGAGCTTCTCGACGATGCGTGCGCGGGATTCGAACCCATCCCCGTCACGCTCGGCGCGCTCGGCAGCTTCGGCAAGGCGCGGCGGGCGACGCTCTGGCAGGCGGTCGAGAGCGACGGCGGTCTCGAGGCGCTTGCGGATGCGATCCGGAGGCGTCTCGCGCACGGCGGGTTCTCCTATGACGAGAAGGGCTTCCTCGCGCACACGACGCTCATGCGCTCGGCAGACATCAGCCGCGGCGAGCTGCCGATGCCGCAGGTCGCGTGGGGGAGCGTGGAGGACGTGACGCTGTTCAAGAGCGACCTCTCGGGGAAGCATACGGTCTACACGCCGCTCCACACGGTGCGGCTCGCCTGACCTCAGGCCCAGAGCCCGATCGCGTCGCAGAGGAACTGCGCCGCTCCGTCTCCGCAGGGTCCGTCGTAGTATGCGCGGAACCGCTCGTCTGCCACGTACATCTGGCCCATGCCGCGGTGCGCCTCAGGCGTGTAGGTGCCCTCCGGCCAGTGCATCTCGAGCCAGCGCGCGTGCATGCGCACGAGCTTCTCCGCCTCAGCGCCCATCGGGTCGCCCGTCGCCATGGCGGTCCTGAGCTGCTCGAGGATGCTTTCGGTGAGAGCCTCCATGTCGTTCCACGCCTCCTCGTCCATCGCGAGCAGCTTATCGTTGGCGGCGTCGGCGGCATCGTCGCCCCAGCGCTCGCGCACCTCCGCGCCGTACGTGCGCTCGTTCTCCTCGATCGAGCGGGCTTTCAGCCCTTCGAAACGCTGCTCGTCTGCCATGGCGGTCCCCTTCTCCAGATGGTCGATGGTCTGCTCGACCGTTGCTATCAGCGCATCGAGCCCATCGCGCCTGCGTCTGAGCTCGCCGAGGTGCGCGCGCAGCGCCGTCCGCGCGTCGAAGGCGGGGGAGTCGAGGATGCGCCCGATGTCCGCCAGCTCCACGCCGCACCGTTTGAGGATGAGGATCTGCTGCAGGCGCTCCGCATCCGCGCTGCTGTAACTGCGGTAGCCGTTGGCGCGCCGCTCCGGTACGAGCAGGCCGATCTGGTCGTAGTGGTGGAGCGTCCGCACGCTCACCCCGCTCATCTGCGCCAGCTGTGCCGGCGAATAGCGCTTCCCGTCCATGCGCCCACCTCCCGAAGCCATTCTCAACTATAACGTTACGTCATAGTCAAGGGGAAATCATGCGAATCGGATGCAGGCAGCGGCTTGGCTGTCACGCGAATGCGTTTGGATGGCGTTATTTCGGACTTGTCAACGGTTTTCGGGTCTCGATTCGCCATCGGGCGAAAAGCGAACCGGCATTTTAGCTGGTAGGAAGCCCGTATATCCGAACCCCGAATTTCCTGATACGCGAAAACCGTTGACAAGTCCGAAAAAACGCCAAGTGGACGGCGAAAACTGCGTGGAACCCTTCCATCCTCCGTTCTACGCATGCTTCACATCGGGATTTTTGTCCGGTGCCTCGGGTATAGTCGACGGTACCGGGCGATGGAGGTGGATATGGTTCCTATCGTGGGAACCGCTCGGGTGATCGGGACGGGCTTCGACACCGGCCGCATGCTGCGCTGGGCCGATTTCGAATTCAGCCCTCAGTGGCACGACCTGAAGGTCAAGCGCGTGTTCTACTCGGCGGTGTCAGTCGACGACATGCTCCCGATGCCCATGAGCGACAAGATGGAGCGAGACTTCTTCGTAAGGTACCTGAGGCGAATCGGATACGAGCTGGAAGCATAGCCGTCAGACGAGCGGAAGGGGATGGCCCTTCCGCTCCGGGCGCCTATTCGGACATATGCTTCGGGCCTGCTGCCGGGAGATCGGTTTCCTCCGATCCGTCGGCCTCGACGGGTTCCAGTCTGACGGCGGTTCCGACCATCGTGACCTGCATGATGCTCCCGCTGATGGATGATTCCGCGTCGATCCCGACGATCGCGTTCGCGCCGCGGGATGCTGCCTCGAGGACCATCTTCATCGTGGCGCGCTCCCGTGCTTTCCGCAGCATGTCCGTCGTGTCTGCGAGCTCGCTGTCGACGATCGACGGCGAGGGGGCGGCGTCGTCGAAGAGGGCGTCGACCTGGCTGGAGATGCCGGCTTTGAACAGGCTCTCACCGAAGACGAGGCCGAGCTGCTCGACGGCGCGGTAGCCGTCGACCTGCGGGCATGTCGTCATGACGATGCTCTCGGCTGCGGTGCGGTACTCCTCCTTGGTCCTCTCCCAGGACTTCCTCCACTCCCGGATCTGCTGGTCCTGCGCGTTCTTCGCGGTCTTCCGCTCCTGGAGGTAGTCCCGATACGCATCGACCACCGCATCGACGCTCTCGTTGTCGATGCTGTCGCGCATGATGCCGGTGAGGTTAACGGGGATGGGGCAATGGTTGAGCACGAACGTCTCGAACGAATGCTGGTCGAGCCCGTGCTGCTCTGCGATGTCCTTCAGTTTCACGGCAAGCCCTTCCTTCCATCTGCTGATCCTCGGTATCGTTCATCTCATAGTGTACCCTGCAGACGCTGCGCGCGGGCGATAGGTGCGCGACCTGTCCCCGAATCTGCCGGATTCGGAACCGTCCCCAAATGGACATGTCCGCTGTGCGGGGTACACTAACAGCAGCAAAATCCGATAGGAGATCCATGCCCTTCGCCAGCGTCGTCCTCGACATACCCACGCGCGCACTCGACCGTGCCTACGACTACCGCGTCCCGCCCCAGCTGGCGGATGAGGCCGTCGTCGGCGCGACCGTGCTCGTGACGTTCTCGCATCGCGCTGCCGTGGGCTACGTGGTGGGCATCTCCGCCGATGCTCCGGCGGGTGTCGATACCGGGAAGGTCCTCGAGATCGAGCAGGTCCTCGCGCCGTCCGCCTTCGACGAGGTCGCAGCCCGCGTGATCGCGTGGCTCGCGCGCGAATACGCATGCCCGCTCTCCGAAGCGGTGCGCCCCTTCCTCGCACCCGGCCAGAAGGTCAAGGTCTCCCGCGCGGACGAGGGCAGCCCCTGGGAGATCCAGCGCGACCAGGCCGGCGCCGTGGACGACCGCTGGGTCGAGCTCGCGGACGCCTCCTACGAGCCCAAATCCACCGCCTCGCGTCAGCGCAGCGTGCTCGAGGCGCTCTCCGCCGGCCCGATGCGCCTCGCCGAGCTCTCCGCCCTCATCGGCAGCGCCGGAGCCGCAGTCAAGTCGCTTGAGAAGCACGGTGCCGTGACCGTGACCGACCGCCGCCGCGTGCGCGGGTCCATGGGAACGACCCTCTCGAGCGCCCGTGCCGCCCGGCCCGAGAAGCTCACCGACGGACAGGTCCGAGCCCTCGCCGCAATCCGCGACGCGGTTGCGCGCGCAAGCGGCGACTGCGTGCTCGTGGACGGCGTCACCGGATCCGGCAAGACCGAGGTCTACCTCGACGCCATCGAGGAGGTCCGCGCACAGGGCAAGGGCGCGCTCGTCCTCGTTCCCGAGATCTCGCTCACGGCCCAGACCGTGGGCCGCTTCCGCTCGCGCTTCGGCGACGACGTGGCCATCCTGCACTCGCGTCTCTCCGCGGGCGAGCGCTTCGACCAGTGGGACCTCGTGCGCACGGGCGATGCCCATGTGGCCGTCGGTGCCCGCTCAGCGCTCTTCGCACCGCTCTCCAATGTGGGACTCATCATCATCGACGAGGAACACGAGGGCTCCTACAAGCAGGACCAGGCTCCCCGCTACCACGCCCGGGAGCTCGCCGCCGAGCTCGCCCGCGAACGCGGCGCGGCGCTCGTGCTCGGCTCGGCGACCCCCTCGCTCGAGAGCCTCGAGCGCTGCCGTACGGGTTCCTACCGCGGTACGCGCTGGACCCGTGTTGAGATGCCCGAGCGTCCCGGGACCGCGCAGCTCCCCGCCGTCACGGTGGTCGACATGGCCGCGGGGTTCCGCTCCGGCGCCCGCTCAATCTTCTCCGCCGAGCTCGTCGCATCCCTCAAGCGCGTGGCCGAGCGCGGCGAGAAGGCCGTGCTGCTGCTCAACCGCCGCGGCTTCGCGACCTTCCTCATGTGCCGCGACTGCGGCTGCGTGCCCGAGTGCCCGCACTGCTCCACCGCGCTCACCTACCACGAGCGCACGCACGAGCTCATGTGCCACACCTGCGGCCAGAGCTGGCCGATCAGGACCTATCCCGACCCGACCACCTCGTGCCCCAACTGCGGGAGCCGCTTCCTCGCGGCCTTCGGCGTGGGCACGCAGCGCGTGGAGGACGAGCTCAAGATGCTCCTGCCCGATATGGAGGTTATCCGCATGGATGCCGACACCACGCGCACCAAGGGCGCCCACCAGGAGCTGCTCGAGCGCTTCGACGCCGCCGAGAGCGCCGTGCTCGTGGGCACGCAGATGATCGCCAAGGGGCTCGACTTCCCCGAGGTCACGCTCGTGGGCGTCATCAACGCCGACACCATGCTCAAACTGCCGGATTTCCGCGCGGCCGAGCGCACCTACGACCTGCTCGAGCAGGTCTCGGGCCGTGCGGGCAGGGGGGAGGCGCCTGGCGAGGTCATCATCCAGACCTGGTGGGCGAGCCATCCCGCCATCACCGCCGCAGCCCGGCACGACCGCTCGCGCTTCGAGGAATCCGAGCGCGCCGAGCGCCGCGAGGCGGGCTACCCGCCCTTCTCGCGGCTTGCGAACGTCACCTTCTGGGGCAGGGAGGGGCGCGTGGTCGAGAAGGACTCAGCGGCCTTCGCCGCAGAGCTCAGATCCCGCGTGGACGGGCTGCCCGGCTGGGAGGTGCTCGGTCCCGCCGAGTGCATCAAGTCGCGCGTCAAGGACCGCATCCGCCGCCACATCATGGTGAAGGCGCCCCTCGACGCCGACCTCGGGCCTGTGCTTTCCGCGTGTGAGCGCTCCCTTCCCGGCAAGCGGGGTAGTAACATGTCGATAGACATCGACGCATACGACATGATGTAGGAGAACAACCGATGGCATCGTTCGACGATATCGTCCTCACCGGCGACCCGCGCCTCAAGACGCGCTGCGCCGAGATCACCGAGATCACGCCCGAGATCCGCGCCCTCGCGGAGCGGATGCTCGACGACATGTACCTCGCCAACGGCTGCGGCCTCGCGGCGCCCCAGGTGGGCGAGCTCGTGCGGCTCGTGGTCATCGACTGCGACTATGCGGGCGGCCGTGACCGCAATCCGTACGTGCTCGTGAACCCGCGCATCGTCGCGGCAGACGGCGAGCCGCGCGAGTACGAGGAGGGATGCCTCTCGTTCCCGGGCATCTCGGTCTTCGTGGAGCGTCCGTCCCACGTGATCGTGGAGGCGGAGGACCTCGACGGCGACACGCTGCGCTACGAGGCATCCAACAACCTGATGGCCGTCTGCCTGCAGCACGAGCTCGACCATCTCGACGGCAAGACCATGGTCGACTACCTCGGGCCCATCGAGCGCATGCGCGCGCTCAGCGAGTGCCGCCGCGCCATCGAAGCCGGTGCGCTGCCCGGCCAGGTGGGCAGCGACGAGGAGTAGGAGGCCGCATGCGCGTCATCTTCATGGGCACGCCCGCGTTCGCCGTGCCCTCGCTCGAGGCGCTTGCCTCAAACCACGAGGTCATCGCCGTCTTCACCCGTCCCGATGCCGTGCGCTCGCGCGGCCGCGCCCTCGAGCCGTCTCCGGTCAAGGTGCGTGCCGAGGAGCTGGGCATCCCCGTGTGCGAGTGCTCCCGCATCTCTCCCGACGAGATCGCCGCCATGCGCGAGCTCGCCCCCGACCTGATCGCGGTCGCCGCCTACGGCGCCATCCTGCCCGACCCCATGCTCGATATCGCCCCGAAGGGCTGCATCAACGTGCATGCGTCGCTGCTGCCGCGCTGGCGCGGTGCCGCTCCCATCCAGCGCGCCATCCTCGCCGGCGATGAGGTCGCAGGCGTCTCGATCATGGCCGTGGTCCACGACCTCGATGCCGGTGCGTACTGTGCGCAGGCATCGACCCCCATCGCCGAGAAGGGCGCCGCCGAGCTCATCGACGAGCTCTCCCATCTCGGTGCCGACCTGCTCATCTCGGCGATCGCGCAGATCGAGCGCGGCGAGGCCGTGTGGATCGAGCAGGACGAATCGCTCGTCACGTACGCCCACAAGGTCGAGAAGCCCGAGATGCTGCTCTCTCCCGAGGATACGGCGGCCGCGAACCGCGCCCGCGTGCAGGCCTCGGGCGATGCCGCTCCGGCGCGCTGCCTCGTCGCCAAGCGCGGTGTGCGCGTGCTCGACGCGCGCGTCTCCACCGAGGGGATCGGCATGGGCGAGGTCATCGTGCGCTCCAGCCGCGTCTTCTTGGGTTGCGCCGACGGCGCCCTCGAGATCCTCGAGGTCAAGCCCGACGGCAAGCGCGAGATGGCTGCCTCCGCATGGGCTGCCGGCCTGCGCGATGCCGGCCAGTGGGCCGCGCTCTCATGAGCCAGGCCGCTCCCGCCCGACGGGCAGCCCTTGCCGCGGTTTCCGATTCTCGCCGCCGCGACGGCCGCATCCGCGACATCATCCGCACCCATGCCGCCTTCGGCGGGCTCTCCGACGTCGACCGCGCCCTCGCGACGCGCCTTGCCGTGGGAGCCGTCGCAGCGCGCGATCTCACCGACGAGCTGATCGCAGCGCATCTCAAACGACCGTCATCGCTCGAGCCGCGCGTGGCGGATGCCCTGCGCATCTCGGCCTTCGAGCTGCTCTTCCTCGACACGCCGGAAGAAGTCGCCGTGAGCCAGGGCGTGGAGCTCGTGCGCACGGTCGCCCCGCGCGCCGCAGGGCTCGCGAACGCCGTGCTGCGGCGTGTCGCGGAGAAGGGGACCGCGAACGTCGACGCGCTGAGGGCCGTCTCCGCGCTGCCCCTGTGGCTGCTCGACCGCATCCGCGCTGACCGCGGCGATGAGGCTGCGGCTGGTCTGGCACGGGCCAACCTCGAGCCCGCACCCATCTATGTCTACGCTCCCGACGCGCGTCCGATCGCACCCTTCGAGCCGCAGAGAACGGACGTTGCGGACGTCTACGGGCTCGCCGATCCCTCGGGGCTGTATGGTTCGGGGCTCGTTCAGAGCGGTTCCGTCGTCGTGAGCGACCTTGCTGCCCAGCGCATCTGCGCGCTCGTCGCCGACCTCGCTCCGCGCACGATCCTCGAGGTGGGGCAGGGGAGCGCGACCAAGTCGCTCATCCTCGCGCGCCGCTGCGACGCGCGGATCACTGCCATCGACGTGCTCCCGTCCAAGGTCGCCGCCGCCCGCAAGCGCATCGCCCGCGCGGGGCTCGGCGACCGCGTGACATCGACTGTCCTCGACGGCTGCCGCCTCGGTGAGAAGAACCTCCCGTCCGGGCTCGACGGTCTCTTCGATTGCGTCCTGCTCGATGCGCCCTGCTCGGGTACGGGAACGATGCGCCGCCACCCCGAGATCGCCTCGGCGCTCACGCCCGAGGGCGTCTCCGAGCTCGCGCAGCTGCAGGCTCGGCTCCTCACCGCCGCGGCTTCGCGCGTTGCTCCCGGCGGCCATCTGGTGTATGCGACCTGCTCCGTCCTCGCCGAGGAGAACGAGTGCGTTGTCGATTCCTTCCTCGAGAGCCTTCCCGGTGCGGTCTTCTCGCGAAGCCGTGACGACCTCCAGACGGTTCCCGCCTCCGGCTCATGCGACGGCCATTACTGCGCCGTCATGAAACGAGGACTCGAGGGATAGCACCCGCCACACGTCTGCCTTCTCACCGCACACCTTGCCCGCTCCGTGGATGGATAGATGCGTTTCCGACGCTCCTATAGATTGTCAAGCGCCTTCTAGGTCCCGATTCCCTCCATCGGCATGCCGTCCAGCACCCATTGCGAGTACCTCTCCGCGAGCCTCCTGCATTGGTTCCGTCCAGTCTCGACGCCGCTGATGCTCGACGGCGCGACGCCGAGGGCGCGCGCCACCTGGGCCTGCGAGAGCCCGGCGCCCTCCCTCGCCCCCCTCAGCGAGGACCTGTCCAGCCGCTCCCCGACATCATGCG
>Ga0256405_10000844_pt1 | contig 92990 bp, 67 predicted proteins | sample RumenRJG_02DNA_FD_189096 | JGI IMG/M metagenome (GOLD analysis project Ga0256405, IMG submission 189096) | Bovine rumen microbial communities from Lethbridge, Alberta, Canada - RJG_02 | ecosystem: Host-associated > Mammals > Digestive system > Stomach > Rumen | place: Canada: Alberta...
AGAATAGAGAAAGAGCATGTTGATGAATTGATATCGCTTCTTTCATATTTCCAAGTATTCATTTCGAACAAAAATAATGTTTATACATCTTTTAAGCTTCTTTTGCCTTATTGTTCCATTTATATGGAAGGCATGATTAATTCTTTATTAAATCAAATAGATTCCGATAAGAGTGTTGGTCCTTATATTACTTTTGCTAGCAAATTTAATAACCATATAGTTGAGTCATTAATGCTCTCCATTTATCAAATGGTCGATAACGGAGAGAATACGAATCAATTATCTGAATTTGAATTGCTTTTCACAAATACCAGGATGAAATTTCAAGAAGACTTAATAGATTCGAAAAAGAAATCGCTAGAAACTCTTAATTCTTTTCCTCTTATTGGTGCTGGGGCTATTACCATTACTCTATCTCTAGCGATTATTTCTATCATAGGAGAATACGTCAATGTCATATAACTTAGGAATTATTATCTCCATGGTGTTCGTGGTTGCTTTTGTATTACTGGGAGGAGATATGTTTTGCTTATCAAGCTTTTATAGCAACTTGGATAATACGTCAATTGCGATAGGCTATTTGATTGCTAAAAGTGGTAGAGCTGATAAGGAATACATTTCTTATTTAGAAACAAATTACAAAGTAACGTTTGAAAGCATAACTCCCGCTTCTCCAACAGTGGGGGAGGTTGTGGAGTTTACCATATATCGAATGTATCGTCCGTTAGTTATATCCTCTAACGACATAAAAGTCGTGGCATCTAGGTCAACAGTTATTGGATATTACGGATAAGAAAGGAGGGAAAGATTATGTCAGAAATCAAAGGGCAATTATTAACGATAATTTTGGTTCTTGTTGTTTTCGGCGGTATCTCAGTTGCAATCGCAGGGATTTTTAAATCTACCGCTAAACAAGTCGAAAACAAATCTATGAACTTAGGTTCGGATGCTACTGAAGTATTTTCGGATGTTTCCATGCCATCATCTCTTTTAAGCTATAGAGACTAAATCAATGCTGCCACGCAAAACAAAATAAGAAGCAAAGCGGGGAAAAATCCCTGCTTTTCTTTTTTCTTTACAATAGTAAAATAATTGTTAGGAGAAAATTATCATGGATGTTAAAAAAACAGTATCTGATTTATTATCCAAAAGAGTGGATATCTCTAATTTAAAAGAGACCGATTCACTTTCAGGACTTGGTCTTGACTCACTAGATTTGGTTGAAGTAATGCTCGAAATCGAAGAAGAATTAGGCATTGAATTTGACTCTGATGAAATATCTCAAGTCGTCACTTTAGGTGATGTTCTAAAATTAATTGAGTCAAAAATTAAATAAGCATTGATTTTATAAAATCGAATATGGTATTATCATTCATGCGTTTTTAAGCTAAAGCGCAAGTGTTTGCCTACCTAGCTCAGTCGGTAGAGCTATCGGCTGTTAACCGATCGGTCGTGGGTTCGAGTCCCTCGGTAGGCGCCACACTTCTGGCCTGTTGGAGAAGCGGCTTAACTCACCACCCTTTCACGGTGGCATTCATGGGTTCGAATCCCATACAGGTCACCAATTTAGTTAAATAGGATTGATACCATGTGTCAGTCCTTTTTTTCTTTCATTAGCAACAGCGAGTTGCTTGATAGGAAATCCTTTGATACTAAAATATAGGTAGAGGTAAAGAAAATGGAAACCAAAGATATTTTATTAGAATTAAGAACAAAGAATGGGTTATCACAAGAAGAACTCGCGGAAAAAGTGATGGTTACTAGACAAGCCGTATCAAGATGGGAAACTGGCGAAACTACACCAAATACTGAAACATTAAAACTACTATCTAAACTATTTGATGTGTCAATTAACACTCTTTTAGGATCACCAAGACAATTAGTGTGTCAATGCTGTGGCATGCCTTTGCAAGATACATTAATGAGCAAAGAAAAAGATGGCTCATTCAACGAAGACTATTGTCAGTGGTGCTATCACGACGAGAAATTCACTTACGACAATATGGACGATTTAATCAACACATGCATTCCTCACATGGTCGCTCAAGGTTTTCCTGAAGAACAAGCCAGAACTTATATGAGAGGAATACTTCCAAATCTCAAATATTGGAAAGAAAAACAATAGTGTTCAGCTTTTTGAGGAGTGTTCGATTGTATCAAGACACTGAAACTCTGCCAACTTAATTAAACAGGATTGATACAATGTGTCAGTCCTTTTTTTCTTGTCTTTTTCTGCAAAAATCAATGACAAGTTATTACATTTAATGTAATAATATAGACATGATACGCAAAATCAATCTCGGCAACAAAAAAGAGGCGATTAAAGCATTTAAAACCTTTAAAACAAATGATTATGTTCCTTTTGATATTGAATTAATTAATTCTCATTTAAAGAGCATCAATAATACTTTAGGTGTTAATGTTTTTAGAAAGAGTTCACTTTTTATTACCAGTAAAACGCTATGGGAATGTATGCAACCATTAGGAGCTAAGGGCAAACATAATTTTCATGGCCTTTCACCAGAAGAGATTTACGACTCTTTACACGATTTGCAAAACGCTAGATGTATAGTAAGCGTGTATGGGACTAGATTCGTTGTTGTGACAGGCGTTATCGCTAGTTGTGGAGATCCAATCATCGCAATAGTGGAAACGGGGTCTCCTTTGACACTGAATCGTAATGCAAACATTAACAAAGTAGTGACTTTATATCCTAAGAAAAATCTGGACAATTATCTAAATAAGATTCCTAAAAATAAAATAAAAATAAAAATTAGATAAGCAAAATCAAGCATTAATTTGGTTCCACGACAAAAACAACTATCAAATTATATAAAAATCAAAAAAATGATTTATAATCTAAATAGTTTCGAAACAAGTCCCGTTCTTAAGCATGCCGAACACGCAACAAGCTAGTTTACGACAGGACGCAACTGCAGCTACCTTGTGAGAAAGGCCGCTGCTTTTCTTTTTGAAATAGAATCTAGTTATTTGATTGTCTAATTTTTGAGTAAGCATTTGATTGATAACAAGATATAAACATGATCTTAAAATGCCATTGCCTTTTCTTGTGATTGAATAATGCTCCCCATCATTTGTTCCTGATTGAAGAATAGATGGGTCTAAACCGATATAAGCAACAAACTGTTTGGCTGTTTTGAAACGAGTATAGTCACCAATCTCCGCTGATATCTGGATAAGAAGATTTGCTCCTATTCCAGGGACTGTTTTTAAAAGTTGATAAACAGGACTTTTTCTTAATAAATTATCGAGTTCTAAATTTATCTCTTCTATTTCTTTTTTAAGACTATTAATCTTGCTATAAGAACTAATCAAAGCATTCACATAATCAGATTTTTCATCAACGCCAGAAACGCAATTAGATGCATAATCTTTAATCTTGTAGGCTATATCGAATGCTCTATTTTTAGAAAAATGGCCATTGTTCAATAAGATTTCAGTAACCATATTTACGCTTCTTCTTTTTATTACATATGGATGCTTATAAGTCGAAACGATGATGTCGCAAACTTTGCTGTCTGCATCAAAATATTCATCAAAACAAGGCCATACTAAGTCGAGATACCTATGGTATACACCTCTTTGACGTATCCTCTCTTCTCTTATGTCTCGTTTTCTTCTAGATAAAGATTTGATGTCGTTATTATCGCTTTCAAATTTTCTGATGCATCTCGTGTAATAAACAGTTGCTATATTTAGACAATCTTTGGAATCCGTTTTAGTAACTCGAATTTGACTTTTTCTCACTTTCGCTGATTCTAGAGGCGATATTGCATAGAGATCCAATCCGAGAGTCCGAATATATTTCGCGATACATTCATGATAGATACCAGTAAATTCAAACACGAATTTAGGTTTCTTACGAGCTTGTTTTTCTAATGATTTCGCTAATTCCTTTATTAGCTTTAAATCACTTTTTAAATGTCGAACCACAAATGGATTTCCAACTGGATTTGATAGTCCGATGAACCCCTGAATGTGAGATTTTCCTTTACTCACATCACACGCAATTATAGGGTCTTCCATTTATTTATTCCCTCCTATCTGGCATTTCTTTTTCTTGACTTTCCGTTAACTAGATGACAGAACTGTTTTTTAAAAGATACACGAGATCAAGTCCCATTTAGATTAAACGAACTCACTCTATCTAGGACGGAAACAACATTTTTTATTACGAGATTAAATCTCTAAAATGGGCACGTTGTTATTCCGCTAGGAAGAAGCATGCCTGCTCCCACCTACTTAGGCTTAGCCATTAACCCAAGAAACATAACATTATTTTACTTGAGCAAAAGAAAAACCCTATATTTAGGGTAAAAAAATAGGTAGTTAACGACCAGTTAAAAACCTACCCATGCGTAACTTACGTTACATCTATATTATAGTATTTTTTATATAAAATTCAATAAACTTAGAGACCGTAGTTATCGTGGATTTATGGTTTTTCTTAATTTTTATTTAAAAAATTATAGGCGTTTGCTATTATAATTTTAATATGATTAAAAGTAACATTTCCTGGGATGAATATTTTATGGGTATCGCCGTGCTCTCCGCGATGCGTAGTAAAGATCCCAACACCAAAGTGGGAGCGTGTATTGTTGACGAAAACAAAAAGGTAGTTTCTATTGGCTACAATGGTATGCCAATGGGCTGTGATGAAAGCAAACTATCCTGGAATAAAGGAACAGGATTAGACAGCAAATACCTCTATGTTTGCCACGCGGAATTCAACGCTATTTTGAATACGAGAAATGGCACATCAGCGTTAAAAGGTTGTACAGTTTATGTGACCTTATTCCCCTGTAATGAATGTACAAAAGCTATCATTCAAACAGGCATTAAAGAAGTAGTCTATATTTCTAACAAATATGAAAATACTACCGAGACACAAGCTTCCTTAAGAATGCTCATGCTCGCTGGCATTAAGATTAGACATTATGAGGGAAGAATCCCCACGATTGAATATGACAGTTAAAGAATACGTAAAACAAAGAAAAGAAGAAATTAAAGAATTGGTTTCCAAAATGGAAAGGAAACCTTCTATTGCTATTGTCCAAGTCAACGAAGATGCCGGTAGCAATGCCTATGTCAAAGGCAAATTAAAAGATGCCGCTGAATTAGGCGTGGAAGCCGAACTCATCAAACTTCCTTTAGATATTTCCCAGGAAGAATTATTAAAGGTCATCGATCAATTAAATAACGATGATATCCACGATGGATTTATCGTCCAAATGCCCCTTCCCAAACAAATTAATGAAGAAACCATTAAACTCGCAGTTTCACCAAAGAAAGATGTCGATGGTTTCCACCCATTAAGTTCCTTATTACCATGTACACCTAAAGGTATTCTCAATTATCTCAAATCCGAAGGTATCCAAATCCTCGGTAAGAATGCAGTTATCTTAGGTAGAAGTAATATCGTTGGTAAACCGATGGCGAGAATCTTGTTAAAAGAAAGCGCGAATGTCACTGTCTTACATAGTAAAACTACATTTGAAGATATGTACCGCTATATCGAAAACGCTGACATTATCATCGTCGCAATCGGCAAACAACATTTCTTAGATAATAGATTCAAATATAAAGAAAGCGCTGCTATCATCGACGTCGGTATCTCAAGAGATGAAACTGGTTTACATGGTGATGCCTTACCAGATCTACCAGTTAAATTACAAACACCAGTCCCTGGTGGAGTCGGCCTACTTACCCGATTAGCGTTATATGAAAATCTATTAGAGATCGCTAGTAACAAATAAAGGAGCAAATCACTGCTCCTTATTTTTTTATCACGAATATCTTTTCTTCTGGAATGTCGTTCACTATGATGGGACATTCTCCTCCGAGTTGGACATCATAGATAATTTTATTATCGTTATCTAATTTCACTTCATATATAACCGCAGGACATACTTCCCCACGATATTTGAAACGAACAGATTGCCCAATTTCATATTTATTACCAGTAACCACTATTTTCTTTTTCTTTTTAAATAAGCACATTTAATTTAATCCTTTTATTACAAATATTATAAGAGGTTTATTGTATATATAAGAAAGAAAAAACTCCAGATTTAACAACCTAGAGTTTTATTAATTTTGCTTGTTTTTTATGCAATTTCAGCGCAAAAACTGATTATTTTGCCTGTTTTTTCTTCGCTAATAAGCCTTTGATAAATGCGGTAATAGCAACGCCTAATGGAGTGAAGACCACCACTAATGTTGCGATATTAACACTCGCGGTAAAGGCGATTGGTAAGACACCGAAACCGACATTCGCGGGTCCATCAAGATTGAGGCCTAATGCCACAAAATAGAAAGCGGTAACTACTACGGAAATAGCTAAGGCAACAATACCTAATGGTAATAAGAATTGATTTCTCTTTTCTTCCTTTAATTCATTGAAATAGAATTCCCACACCATTAAATATACTGGCGCGGTGAAATAGATCAATAATAAGGCAATAGAGAAGGCTTGATAACCGTGTTGAAAATCGATGATGAATAAGCCTAAGAAGAATTCCGCAAAAGCGAAAGCGGAAACAACTGCCCATAAGGACATACCAACACCATATAAGCCTCTCGCTTTCTTCACTGTTGGGGCTCTAGATGGTAAGACAAAATTCAATTTCGCTTCGAATTTCTTTAAATAAAGAATTGCACAGACACCGATACAGACGAAGAGTAAGGAATATAGCATGACATCTAATGGATAAATCGCTGATGGAGCGCCTTCCACTAAGGAGAGGAATCTACCGGCAAATCTCATGATTAAGATATAGAGAATATTAACTCCACCTAAAGCGATAACCACGATAGCTTTTCTAAAGCAGGATTTCTTTCTCTTTTCATCATCGTAGTTACGATAATAGGTATGGACTAATAATAAAGCCCAGAAGGTCATGAAGAATGTTAAGAAAATCGGTAATGATCTTCCTAAATCTCTAACTGCCATATCCGCACTACCAGAAACGATAGAACCGACGATATCAGCAAAGGGGAATAAGAAATTAATGAATGTAAAGGCGCTTAAGATGAAGAAGACAATAATCAAAATAGATGTGATCAAAGAAACTAATTTTTGTTTCTTATCAAATGAGGATAATAATAAATTATCTTTATTAAAGAAGTCTTTCATAATTACCATTTCCTCCATTCTTTAAAGTCGCCCTCTGCTCTTTCATTGTAGTAGAGGTGTTCTAAATCGAATTCAAGTGCGTTTTTAATCGTGACCAAGGAAGCACCGATTAGATCAAAATTCTCAGTAATTGGTGTATCTAATGAGGCTAAACCTTCTTTCATCGCTTCGTCAGTAGAATCTTGTTCGATATGAGCGAAATATAATTCTGGTCCAGTCTTAACGCCTAAACCGACCACCATACCATCGAAATCAAAGGTCCAGTCAACATTATGTGCGTGACCCATGAAGGCTCCTCTTAAGTTATTTTCTCTACCAACATCTAAGAAGTCAGAAGCATATCTATCACTACCATTATCAGCGAATTCTTCTAATTTAAAGAATTTGCTCTTAAAGGCAGTAGGATTCTTAAGATGTTCTTCCCAAGCATGACGGTTTTCATCTTGAGGAATGTGATAATAGGCAATCGCGGGCACTAATGGTCCAACACCTTCCATATTATGTTCTCTCACGAACCAGTCAGTTTGTTCTTTACGAATGTAATCGTAATCTCTAAATGGAGAAATCGCGGTTTCTGAGAAGGAAGCACCACTATCTAAGTTAACGATTTGCCAAACTGTGGGATTTAATGTAGCGGCTCTATCACCACTGACAGTTAAGTTAATAACAAAGTTGCTTCTACCATAGAGATTGTCATTTGGTTCGGCATAAAAACAGTTTTTAGCTTTCTTAAATTGATTGCCTAACCAATTGGGATTATATAAACCTTGTTGGTCATGGTTACCCCAAATAACAGCGTATTTGAAGCCGTATTCTTCGGCTTTTTCTTCGAAGAATTTAATAAATGATTTAACATGGTAAGAATTGGATAACATGAATTGGTCACCAGTTAATTCCACTAAATCGATATGACCACCAGTGTGATCATTAGCTTCTTTTAAGACTTTCTCTAAATATTGTTTAGATTTTAATGTGGACGTATTTGCGTTCCAGTGAATATCTGTTAGCTGCAAGATGTTGAAGTTGTCGTGATATTTCATGGAAAAAGCATAGTCATCGAGATGATCGACATAGTTTTTCGTCGTTTCACAACTAGTCAACGCGATAGCGCTAACAGATAGTAGAATAAAAAGAAATTTGCTTTTTATCATCTTTTATATCTCCTATAACTGCACATATATAATATGTAGCAAAAACATTCTAAACTACATTTAAAAAAATCAAAAATTATTTGTGACAAAATGAAGAAAATATCACTAAAAAATTTATAAATAATGATATAATCATTTAGTGTTTTTGAAGGAGACCTCTCTATGAAATACGACATTATCATCGTTGGCGCCGGTCCAAGTGGCTATATGTGCGCTTATGAGCTCGCCAAAAAGAATCCTGAGCTCAAGATCCTCTTACTCGATAGAGGCAAGAATATCTACGAGAGAAGATGTCCGGTCTTAGAGCATAAAATCGATCGCTGCCCAGTCAATCAAAAAGGGTATCGCGAATGTTATCCTGCATGCTCTATCACCAGTGGTTTCGGTGGAGCTGGTGCATATTCCGATGGAAAATTTAATATCACTACCGAATTCGGTGGTTGGTTAACTGATTATATCTCCCCTGAAGAATTAATGGACCTTATTAACTATGTTGATGAAGTAAACCTTTCTTTTGGCGCGACCAATGTCATCACTAACCCCGATACTCCTAAAGTTAGAGAGATTGAATTACGCGCTATGAGCGTGGGCGTAAAATTATTAAGAAGTAAGGTCCGCCACCTCGGTACCGAAGAAAATTTAAAAATCTTATCTCGTATTTATGATTCTTTAAAAGAGAAAATCGATATGAAATTCGGCACCAAAGTCGTTGATATCGTCGTCGAAAATAACGAGATCAAAGGTGTCAAGATTGATAATGGAGATATCTATGAGGGTAGATATGTCGTTTTAGGTGTCGGTAGAGAAGGTAGCAAATGGATTACCGAACTCTTCGATAGATACAAAATCCCTATGTCACAAACTCAAGTCGATGTCGGTGTTCGTGTCGAATGCCCCAACATCGTCATGGAAGAAATTAACAACAATCTTTATGAAGGCAAGTTCATCTATAAGACCTCTGTCGGTAGCACAGTGAGAACTTTCTGTTCTAACCCCGGTGGTCATGTCGTTATGGAAAACTATGAAGGTGTGGTCAATGTCAATGGTCATTCCTATAACGACTCCAAGTTATCATCTAATAACACAAACTTCGCCTTATTAGTGTCCCATCATTTTGAAGAACCATTCAAAAAACCTAACGAATACGCCTTAAAAGTCTCATCTTTAGCGAATCAATTAGCCTGTGGTTCTGTCATCGTCCAAAAATATGGTGATATCAAATTAGGTAGAAGAAGCACAGTGAAGAGAATCGCTGAAGGCTTTGTCAGACCGACATTAAAAGAAGCTGTTCCTGGTGACTTAGCTTTAGCCCTTCCTTATAAAACTATGCGTTCCATTATCGAAATGATTGAAGTCTTAGATCATATCACTCCTGGTATCGCCACCGAACATACATTACTTTATGGTGTCGAAGCCAAATATTATAGCGCCCACCCCAATATGAGTAACGAACTCGAAGTCGAAGGTATCGCTAACTTATATGTCGCTGGTGATGGCGCCGGATTAACAAGGGGCTTAGCCCAAGCTAGTGCTTGTGGTGTTTATATAGCGAGAAACATTATTAGAAAAGAGGAGAAATAATTATGTCTAAATTCGTTGGAACAATTAGCCGTGGTATTAGATTACCAATCGTTAAACAAGGTGATGATTTAGGTAAAATCGTCGTCGATAGCGTATTAGCCGCTAGTCAAGGTGAACCATTCCCTATCAATGATAGAGATGTCATCGCTATCACTGAAAGTGTCGTTGCTAGAACTCAAGGTAACTATGCTTCAGTAGATGCAATTGCTAAAGATGTCCGTAATAAATTTAAAGGCGGCACCATCGGTGTCATCTTCCCTATCTTATCAAGAAATAGATTTGCCATCTTATTAAAAGGCTTTGCTAGAGGTGCAGATAAAATCGTCCTCATGCTCTCCTATCCTAGCGATGAAGTCGGTAATGCCTTATTAACATATGATGAATTAGATGAAAAAGACGTTAATCCATATAGCGATGTCTTATCATTAGAAAAATATCGTGAATTATTCGGTCACAAAGTCCATGAATTCACCGGTGTCGATTATATCGATTACTATGTCGATTTAATCAAGAGCGAAGGCTGTGATGTCGAAGTTATCTTCGCTAACCAACCAAAAGCCATCTTAGATTACACAAAGAAAGTTCTTACTTGTGATATCCACACTAGAAAGAGAACTAAACGTATCTTAAAAGAAAAAGGTGGAGAAATCGTCTTAGGTTTAGATGATATTCTTACCGCACCTGTCGATGGCAGTGGCTATAATGAAAAATACGGTTTATTAGGTTCTAATAAAGCTACAGAAGAAACCGTTAAATTATTCCCCAGAGCCGGACAAGAATTAGTCGAACAAATTCAAAAAGATATCTTAAAAGCCACCGGTAAACACGTCGAAGTTATGGTTTATGGTGATGGCGCCTTCAAAGATCCACAAGGTAAGATTTGGGAATTAGCGGACCCCGTGGTCTCCCCATTCTTCACTGAAGGATTAAGAGGCACACCTAATGAATTAAAATTAAAATTCCTCGCGGATAACGAATTCAAAGACTTAAAAGGTGCGGAATTAAAAGAAGCCATTAAACAAAAAATTAAAGAAAAAGAAGCTAACCTCGTGGGCAAAATGGTTACCGAAGGTACCACTCCTCGTCAATTAACCGATTTAATCGGTTCCTTATGTGACTTAACCAGTGGTTCTGGTGATAAAGGTACACCTGTTGTCTTAGTGCAAAACTATTTTGTGAACTATTCACAAGACTAAGGATTAATTATGAGTAAGGTTGTTCTAATCGGCGGTGGTTCCGCAAGCGGAAAGACATACGTTTTAAAGAAGGTCTTAGAGAAGATACCTAGCGATAAAATCGCTCATATCTCTATCGATGACTACTATAAAGACTTTGGTGACCTTCCCTTTGAAGAAAGAACCAAAATAAATTATGACCACCCCAAATCATTTGATTGGAAATTAATGAATGAGCAATTACGAGCTCTCAAGAATGGACAAACCATTGAAAAGCCAATCTATGACTTCACTACTCATTCTAGAAGCAAACAGACAGAAATCGTTGAGCCGAAAGAAATGATTGTTATCGAAGGTATTATGGCCTTAGTTAACAAAGACTTAAGAGCGTTAGGTGACCTTAAAGTCTTCATCAATGCTTCTCGCGAAAGAAGATTAGTGAGAAGAATCGAAAGAGACATGAAAGAAAGAGGACGTTCTTACGAAAGCATCATCGAGCAATACTTCACCACCGTGCAACCGATGTTTGAAGAAATTATCGCTCCTAGTCAGTATTACGCTGATCTCATCATCAATAACGATGGTGCCAGTAATAAATCAATCGATGTGTTAGTTTCTGTTTTACAAGATTTATTAGCAAAATAAAGGGGGATCATATGAACGGATTAATTATATTTGCAGCAGTAATAGCCAGCCTTGCTTTTTTCTCTTTCTTCGGCAATGCATACTCAAACACTGGTGGTAAAGTTATACCAAATATGTTTCATTTGATGTTTGGTGGAAAACAAACATATGAAGGATATGAGATTGCATGGAAGAGATTTGACGGATTAACTTTCTTATTTATTCTAGAACTCGTCATAATTATTTTAACTATTACTATAATTATCATTATTGCTAATGACTCTGATGAACAAGTTAAAATGTTCATTGTAAGAATATTATTAGCACTATCATTTACAAACTCTATTTTATCTACTCTTCTTGTATCAATCACAAATACAGTTGGAGGGTTTGGAGAAAATGTTCAACTTGGTTTTGGACCAATATTTTATACTGTTATTCAAATGATATCTGTCATACTCTATTGTATTGCTCTCATAAATCATTATAGAGAGGCTACCTACTCAGCAAATTATAATAGACGTTATACATATAGAAATACAAGTCAAACCAGTAATCCCGTTTCTAGCCAACCAGCAACAAAACCTACGATGACAGAGGAAGCGAAAGTTGACTTAATTATCAAATACAAAAAGCTTCTTGATGAAGAAGTGATCACGCAAGAAGAGTTTGAAGAAAAGAAAAGAAAAATCTTATAAACAAAGCAAAATCCCACTATTTCTCGTAAATACGTGGGTTTTTCTTTTGCAATTTAAAATAATTATTGTTAACAATAAATTTTTTTGGATTATAATACTCTTTCGGAAAGGAAGTAAAAATTATGCAATTTGTTAAAGAACGTTTAGGCAAATGGATTACCGCTGCTATTATTTTAGTCGTTGGTATCTTATGCATCGTTGCCGGTGCTATCATGGCCGGTGAACAAGGCGATCCAACCGACGCAGTCAATGCTATTTCCGTGGTTCTCGGTATCGTCTTAATTATCGTTGGTGCTTTATCATTAGTACTCGCGATCGTCGCAGGCGTCCTCGCCAAGAAAGGTTTCGCCAGCGTTGCTATTCCTGGAGCAGTCTTATTAGCCCTCGGTATCAGCATGGTTGTTGCTAAATATGCTTATGGCTTAATTAATTTATTATTAATCGTCATCCCATATTTACTCCTCTGCATTGGTGCAGTTATCTTAGCAGATGCTATCTTCACATTTGTCTTAGCTATCAAAGCAAAAGCAGTTAAATCCGCTTTAGTAGCTTTCATCGTCGCAGTTGTTATCGCTGCTGTCGCCATCACATTAGGTGCTTTATGCATTGGTGATGATCCAGTCATCAAATACAGCGCACAATTAATCGTCTTCGGTATCATGGTTTGCTTAGTGGCTTGCTTACAAGTCTTATTAACATTCGTCAAATTACCAGACACTGTCGTCGCAGTCGTTACAGTCGAAAAGAAAGACGAAGCTAAAGAAGAAAAAGAAGATAAATAATCTTTAGATTAACCTTCAAATTAGGGAGTTCTAATGAACTCTCTTTTTTTATTGATTTTTTATCAAAAAAATCTTAAAAAATCCCTTAAAAAGAATTATCATTATGTATATGAAAAAAGAAGCGTTTGATAATAGCAAATATTTAAAGATTCAAAGAGAAAACATTCTCAAGAGAATCGCCAAATTCGGTGATAAATTATATCTCGAATTCGGTGGTAAATTATTTGACGACCTCCACGCTTCTCGTGTCTTACCCGGTTTCCATCCCGACGCTAAATTACAGATGTTATTAGGCATTAAGGATAAAGCCGAAGTTATTATTGTTGTGAACGCAAACGACATTAACTCTAATAAAGTTAGAGCGGATATCGGTATCACCTATCAACAAGATGTTTTAAGACTCATCGATACATATAGAGAATCAGGTTTATACGTCTCTGCCGTCGTTATTTCTTTCTATCAAAAATTACCTAATGTCGTAGAATTTGAAAAACAACTCAAGAACAGTGGTATCAACGTTTATCGTTCCTATCAAATCAATGGCTATCCGCAAAATATTCCTCTTATCGTCAGCGATGATGGTTTAGGAAAGAACGATTATATCAAAACCACCAGACCTCTCGTTGTGGTTACCGCACCGGGGCCAGGAAGTGGCAAGATGGCGACTTGTTTATCACAAATTTATTTGGATAATAAGAATGGTATTCGCGCTGGCTATGCGAAATATGAAACCTTCCCAGTTTGGAACTTATCTATCAACCATCCAGTTAATATTGCTTATGAAGCCGCGACCATCGATTTAAACGATTTAAATATGATCGACCCATACCATTTAGAAAAATATGGCATCCCCACAGTTAACTATAACCGTGACGTCGAAGTTTTCCCCTTATTAAAAGCCATCTTTGAAAAGATCTATGGTGAAACACCTTATCATTCACCCACTGATATGGGTGTCAATATGGTTGGTATGGCCATCAAAGATGATGAAGCGGTAAGAGATGCTTCTCGTAGAGAAATCTTAAGAAGATATTACGATACAAGATTAAAGATTTTCTTAGGTAAATTACCACCAGAATCTTTAGTGAAGATGGAAAATCTACTTAATAAAGCGGGTGTATCTCCCGAAAATCGTAAATGCGTATTGAAAGCATTAGAAGTTGAGAAAAAAGAAAAAGAACCTAGTGAAGCCATCGAATTACCAAATGGTAAAATAATTACTGGTCATCGTTCTCCATTATTAGGTGCTTCTGCGGCCTTATTGCTCAATACCTTGAAATATCTCGCTAAAATTGATAAAAGCATATTCTTATTATCGCCAAATATTATCGCTCCTATGACCGATTTAAAAGAAACATATCTTCATAGAAGTCATACTAGATTACGTGCTGAGGAAATCTTGCTAGCCTTGTCCATTCAAGCCTTAACTAATCCTCTCGCGGAATTAGCGATTAAACAATTACCGAAATTAAAAGGATCGGAACTACACTCCACAACGATTCTTTCCGAAGTTGACTTAAAGACCTTAAAACTCTTAGGAATCAATGTGACAGAAGAACCGAGAAATTATCAAAGTAAATTATATTTCAAAGGATAATAGCCATATGGCTATTTTCTTTTTAACCTAAAGCGATATCTAAAACCATCATGAGAACAAATCCCACCGCTAAACCAATGGTAGCCAAATTGGAATGTTTTCCTTCATTAGCTTCTGGGATTAATTCTTCCACTACTACATAGATCATTGCCCCCGCAGCGAAGGCTAAAGTATAAGGTAAGATAACGGAGACAAAGGCAGTAAGAGCCACCGCTAATAAAGCGGCAATCGGTTCCACTACACCGGATAAGAATCCTAATAAGAAAGCTTTACCTTTACTCATACCTTCTTCTTTTAAAGGCATGGAGATAATCGCTCCCTCAGGGAAATTCTGAATGGCGATACCGATAGCTAAAGCGAGCATCGCATGTTCATTAATCGTCCCGGTAATCGCACCGGCAACAACCACACCTACTGCTAATCCTTCCGGGACATTATGTAAAGTGACCGCTAACATCATCTTAAAAGTGCGGCTTAATTTATTCTTTTTAATGCCTTCTTCTTGTTTATTGATATGGATATGAGGAATGAGATAGTCAAGTAGTAACAAGAAACCGATACCGATTAAAAAACCAATAGCCGGAATTAACCACGCTCGATAATCTTTATCTTCAAATGATTCAATCGCCGGTTGTAATAATGACCAAATCGATGCAGCAATCATCACACCAGAAGCGAATCCTAATAATATCTTTTGGACTTTCGGATTAATTTCTTTCTTTAAAAAGAAGACCATCGCGCTTCCTAAAGCAGTTCCTAATAAAGGAATTAAGAGACTGATAATAACTAATGGTGACATAGAAATTCCTCCTTAGTTAGCAGTTGCTAACCATACTATTATAATGATTATTATATCTATAGCAAGGAAGATGATAAAAAATGATGGGGTCACCATCATTTCACTTCTATTTTATTATCTTTGCGATTCTTCTCAGGATCGTGCCTAAGAGGTTTTTGACATTTTGGACAATAGACAAATCCTTTCGGATACCAAGGTCTATAACCTAAATCCTCTTGTTCATAATCGAATTCGCATAAACAGTATTCACATTTAATGTGGAACACTAATTTATCTGAGTCGTTAGTAACTTTGATCGCCATTTATAGTCTCCTTTTTGAAATTGAATATTTCTTTTAATGTCTTCTTATAGACAAATTTCTCCATGATAAATGTGAATATGAAGTCTGCGAGAATTAATCCCAAGTCCATATGATACCACATAAATCCAGATAAGTCTGTTTCAATCGCCATCGCTTCTGCATAATGGAAAGCTTGAAGTTCAATTAAACCTAAAGCGAGGATGATTAATAAGGCGATCGGAAGTTGATAAATCTTCTTCATCGATGGTTTGATGAAACCTTTTAAAAGCATCAATAAAACGATCCACATTGACAAAATATGATGCAAAAGTCCCGTCCATGTACGAATTTCGAAGAATCCTTGGTTACCTAAATAGTTGGGAATAAAGATATTAACAATACCACCCATAATGGCGATGGGATATAAAGAATGAACGATGAAATTGTCTTTCTTCATAAAGCATCCAAAAGGTATAACGAAGGATGCAAAAGAACAGATGGTAAATGGTAAAGCAACCATCCACCAGGTATAAGGTGTTTCTTTACCGAACACCATCACCACATCTTTTTCAATCTCCACATCGAATCTAATGACATCGATATGATTGACCACTATTGTGACAAATAAGACGATACCTGATATACGATAAATCCAAAGAAGAGTGTTCTCTTTTTTAACAAATATAGTTATGAGAGTTAAACTGGCTCCTAAAACTAAAATAGTTAAGACGATAAAAAGAATATGTGGCCAAGTCCATAATTCTATTGTGGGATGGGGTACATAATCTAATACATTAACCATAATACTTAAATTGAACGAAGGGCTTTGGAAGGTTTTGTACGAGTGGCGAATATCGCGGGGAAGATTGTAGATAAAACTCCAATGATAACGGAGATAATCGCAACGATTAAAGCAGCCCACCAATGAAGAACAGCAAAATTAGATATAACCGCCGCGGTCACTGCGTTTTTAATAAATAGATTAATAATCGGTATCAATGCGTAAGCGAGTCCAATGCCCAAAACGCCTGATATCAATCCGATAATTCCTTGTTCGACAAAGAAGACGGAACGGACATAAGATGACTTCGCACCTAGTGAACGATATAGACCAATTTCTCTAGTACGAGAATTAATCTCTAATATCGCTAATAATGAGGTGACTAATAAATTAGAAAAGATAACCATACCGATTACCGCCATCAAAACGACGACTAAGATACCGACATATTTACTGACTAAATCCACGATCATCGAACCGATATCCGTGTAATGAATTTGATAGATACCTTCGTGGGTATTATTCCATTCATCGAGGACTTTAACCGCTCTCTTTTTCATCGCAAAGTCTTTTGCGACTACTTCAATTTGATAAACTGATTCATCAACACCAAAAGTCTTTCTTGATAAGAGATAATCATACATCGCTGATAAATCAGAATACCCAGAATTAGGAATAGCTTTGCAATTATCTAAAATTTCATAAGCGGTTGGAACCGACATCAATCCTTCTTGAGGAATGGGATATGTTAAGTGATTCGCATATTCTTTTGCGAATGCTGATTCACTATTTTGTTTTAAGAATAAATCGCTATAGGCTTTACTATAGTAAATACCACGAGTTAAATAAGGAAACATCTCCTCTTTCTTCGGATGGACAATACCGCTGATATGCATCTCTAATCCTTTACGAGAATCGTTGAAGAGATATTGTAAATCCCATACTTTAGTCGCATAGGTAAGAGTTCTTGTTTCTTCTTCGGCAGTGAAATAATTATCGCTGATTTGTTTTAAGACTTTATCCATCTCCGCGAGATTCTTACTACCACCATCTTGATAATATTTAAGCGCATCTAAGAATAAAGATTGAATCTGGTCAGCTTGTAATCCTTGTGCGGCTAATTCTTCATTGCTCTTGATGAAATGACCAGTATATGATCTACCAGAACTAGAATCTTTGAGATTATAGTATTCATCATTATTGACGAATTTAAATTTCTTATTCACTAAATCTTGATAGCTGATTTCATCACCTTTGAAGCCCATTAAGTCGAGCATATAAGCGGGGAAGGAATCATGATTATCGAGGACTAATAATAATTCATCATCCTCTTTAGGCATCGTGCCATAGATTAAATCATAAGATTCATTGATCATCTCTAATGAACCGTTTAAGGTTTTGAAATAATTAGCGGGGGTTCTCCATAAAGATTCGAAGCCGACAAAACTAGTGATTTCTGAAGCTTCAAAAGCTTCAATCTTGCCATCGCCTTCAAATAATATCGTCGGGGCTAGGCCTTTACGTAAAACCAAACAGTCTTCATCGACGTTATTAGCCTTAAATCCTTCTTTAATATAATTAACATAATCAGAAGTAATAGAATTCACATAGGTGGTTGAGTCATCATCATCGATACGATGAATCTTTCCATCTTCCGGATATAATCTTCCCCCGGAAGTTAAGAAACTATCACCATAGCCATAATTGATATTACTAATAGTAAGAGGATAAGTTCTTAAAGCATCTCTCTGTGCGCGATTAGAGAAATTGGTCGCACCGACATAAACAGATGCTGCGATAGCGATACCTAATATACCTAAAGTATTAATAGAACTTAAAAATATATATCTTCCCTTTTTATTAAGGATACGTTTCATCGCTAATGGGAAAACGGATAATGACCTATTTTCAGAGACCTTCTTTTTTAATGGTTTCACAGTTGCGGATGCGATATTTTCCGAATCATAAAATATATAACCATCATGGAATCTAATAATACGATCACTATATTTCTCCACTAATGATTCATTATGCGAAACCATCACAATTAGCTTAGTTTTAGAGAGATTTTTGAGAGCTTTCATGACTTCAACAGCGTTTTCATCATCTAAAGCACCGGTTGGTTCATCCGCTAAAATGATGTCAGGATCATTAGCTAAAGCACGGGCAATAGCCACCCTTTCTTTCTCACCACCAGAAAGTGATGAAGGGAATTGTTTGGCTAATTTATTGATACTAAAATCCACCATCAACTGTTTGATGCGACGGCGTTCTTGTCTTCTCGGTTTTAATGATTGTTTTAATTCTGCTAGCTGATTTTTATATTCGATTTCCGCCCAGTCTAATTCTTCTTTAGTGGCGTTCTTTTCTTTTAGGGCTTTTAATTCTTCTTGATAAGCATCTTCAATTCTTTTCTTTTCATTTTTGTAGAATTCGTTATGACTTTTATCCTTAGTCATGGTCGAACCTAAATCAAAAGCTAATTTGATATTGTCATAAACACTGAGGTGCCTAATGAGGTTATATTCTTGATAGATATAGCCGATTCTTAAATGCCTAAATTCATCTTTTTGTCTTTCACTCAATGATGTGGAATCGACATCATCAAAATAGAGTTTTCCTTCATCGGGATTTTCTAATAAAGAAAGAATATTTAAGAACGTGGTTTTACCACATCCAGATGGACCTAAAATAGAAACAAAACCGGTATCGGGTAAAGTTAAATCAATACCTTTAAGGATATATCGGCTTCTTTTACCATTTTCGGTAAAAAAACGCTTCTTGATATTTTCAAGCCTTATCATACAAATATTATCTTATAAAATATTGAGAAAAAATACGATAAAAAGTATCGAAATTAACGCAATATTGGCATAAAAAATATTTCCGATGAAAAATGTGACACAATCATTATATATTTGTATAGACAAATAACATTTTTTTCACTTACAATAAACTTAACTCTTTATTTTTTTGCCAAAAGGAGAAACGCAAAATGAAAAAACCTTTATTAAAAGCTTTAGGTTTGTTGCTCTGTTCTTCTGTTTTAATGACCGGTTGTTATAACGGCTGGGATACCATCGGAAAAAAATCCTCTAGCGAGACACAAGAATCCGAATCCAGTTCCGAATCAATTCCTGACATTCCAGTTGACCCAGAAGATTATCAAGTTGACCTAACCTTCCCCTTAGAAGTTAATGAAATCAATTACATTAGCCCTGAGAAATTAGAAGAGATGTTCGTGAATAGCATGGGCTCCACTTTAGCGTACGCGGAGATGAAAGAAGAATTCGGTGAATACTTCTTAGACTTCATCGGCGAACACAATCATATGACCGATAAGGAATTTAATATCTTCTTATCCACATTATGGCAATTAGTGATGTCCTCTGATAATGATGAAGAAATGACTTATTCATTCGTCTATAACATCCTTTACGCAGTGGCTTATATCAACGCGGATAATTTATTCCAAACCGTTCAAGAAATCGCCAAAGACAAAACAGCATATGGCTACTTCACTACAGTTGTTTTTGATAGAGAACCATTAAGAAGTGATTTCTTCAACGCTGATTACGTTTTAAAAGGATCCAATAGTTATATCCATCAAAAAGCGATGGAAGAAAAAGCCATTTTAGATAACGCGCCATTTGCCGCTAATCTCGATGACTTCACCGCTTTAAACTGGGATAGTTTATATAAAATCGCCATGGACGATAACAGCAATGTCTTCTTTAGATTCTTACATAGATTCTTCAGATCCATGATTCGTCACCTCGATGATTTAGAAATGGCGTTCGTCATTTACAATACTTTCTTACAAGGCGCCACTATTGATGAAAGAGCGATGGAAGAAGCGATGGATTATGTTTCTGGTTCTCCAGAAAGCATGCTCCGCTTTGTCCACCACATCGGTGCCTGGTTCTCCGAAGTTAATGTCACTGGTAGCACATTTGGTGTTTGTTACCCCGCTTTCAAAGAAGTTTTCAAAATTATCTTAGAACAAAACTATTACTATGAAGATGCTGCTTTCGTTGAAACCTCATGGATTAATCAAAATAGAGACTTAGTTGCGGATTTCTTTGAAGAATTAAATCCCGAAGGTTTAAGAGCTTTAATTAAATTTATCGGTTTAGTCGGCACTAACATGACCTTAGATCAACTCTATGCCTTTATGGGTGAAGAGAATGAAGAAGGTGTTGTCCCCAGCGGTCAATTAATTATCGATTTATACAATAAACAATTCGGTATGTTAAAAGGTTCTGAAAAGACCGGCATGACAGAAGCCGCTGCCGCTTTCGGTATCGACTTCAACGAATTAATCGAAGAATTCAAGAAAGTCATGGGCGAAGATGAAGAAGGTCCACAAGGTTTATATAGAGATTCTGATCATGGCGATGATGAACAAAAGACATTACAAGACGTCTTCAACGAATACGTCGCTGCAAAAGTCGGAGAAAAATTCGACTTTGGTATGCCAACGATTTTCTCAAGATATAGACTAAACGAACATAGATTAATTATCAAACAAGGCGTTAACTATACCGCTGCTGATTTTGATAAATATTTACAAAGCAATACCACCGCTAGTATCGGTGTTGATCCAAGCTATTTTGATAATGCGCAACCACAACCTTCTCACCACACACGTGATGATAGTTTTGGTGATTATGTCTACGAGGAAAAAGATAATGACGGCAAACATATCGGTCGTACTTTAGTAGCTTTAAAGAATGACTTTAATACCGATTTATGTGGCGCTTATGAAATCGACTTCACCATTCGTGCCACATTCATCAAATATACATATGATGATCAAGGCAATTTATCAGTTCCTGTGAACTACGTTTTTGAATTAGATCTCACGCTCCCATATACCGTTGTTCCAAATAACATCAATGAAATCTTTGGTGATTATTATGATAGCGGTCTCCGCAATGGCGATAACTGGCTTGCTTACGATAGAGTGGTCTACGATTCCAATAATTGCGGTGCAGTTCGTGATTATCAAACATTATATGTCTTAAAGGATGCTAACTACGCTGCTAACGAATTCAACTATCGTATGAGAGAAAGTGGCGAATCCAAATACTATAGCGATACAGAAAAACGTTTCATCAGTTATAGAACTTATGACGTTTATGAATCTCAAGAAGCCGTTTTCTGGCTGAGTGATTTAGATACTTCTACTTTAGGCATCCACTACGCTTATGGCACAGCCAACTATGTTGTTAATGAAAGAGTAGTTGGTAATACAGAAATTTGCTTCAGATATATCGTTGTCGAAAGTTTACCAACATTTGAAACTGGTGATATCGACACCCCTGTGAAATAAGGAGGAAAAGAACATGAAACTTAATAAATTATTATTAATCGCTTTACCAATTTTATTAGCGACAGTGGGTTGCGATAATTCCGGAAGCCGTAAGAATCCAGAAAGTGACCCTACCTCCAATACCAGCGAATCTCAATCCGAATCTCAACCCGGACCATCCGGTAGAAGTGAGGAAGAAGAACTTCCGGAAAAAACACCTGAAGAACTCGAACAAGAAGCTTTAACCGCATTTAATAGATTAAGTAACTTAATCGTTAATGGTAATTATTTTGTAGAAGTACAAAGCTCCTACACCGTCACTCCTTATCATTCTAGAACCATCATCACCGAAGATATCTTTCTCACTTATACTTTAGTGAATGGTACCTATTATTCTGATAGCGATTATGTCTTCGCGGTTGAAAATGGTTATTTAGCTAACAAAAATGGCGTCTTACGCTTACGTGCTCGCTATGCGCAAAGCCACTCTAGTTCTGAGCCTATTGGTTTTGCCTTAAAGACCACTTATGAAGAAGCCAAACAATTTATTGCTTCTAAACAAGTAAGAATTCCATTCAATATCGCTGATTGGCAATTTATCAGCAACACCAATGGTACTGCTTCCTTCAAAACCACAAATGCCGAAGTTATCAAGAAATATAACCTTTATGAAACAGGTAGTGAAAATACCTATGATTATAAAGAAATTTATGCTTCTATCGATGTCACTGACAACATTCTTTATTTATCCGCAGAAGGTTTCGGTGATACCGCTTCTCAACTCATGGTTAAAGATTTAAATCTCGAAGGTGGAAGAAGTCTTACTAGAGATAGCGATCCTAGCGGTGATGAATATTATGAAAGAAGATATGTTAAAGGATTATTACAATTCGTTAACTATGATTTCTCTAGCACAGACTGGGACACCACTTTTGATTATTTAATCAATAGAGAACTAGTGCCATTCCCCACTGATGGTGATAAATATTATTTCATCGATAAGATTGATTATAATAACTGGAACAATACCAACAAGAACAAGATTGGTTTCTTCAACACCGGTGACATTACCGCTAATTATGCCAATCAATTATTATCTTCTGGTTTTGAAAATGTTCCTGGCGCCACAAATCAATTCAAATTAGCGGACGATTATTCTAATTACACCATCACATTGTCTTATGAAGCTGCCAGCACAAATTATCCCCAAGGCATCTTCTATATCACCATGATGGAATAATCAATTATTTCAAAGAAATAAGAGGGTGTTCATACGAACATCCTTTTTATGTATTTTATTATTTGTCTTTTTATAAATAAAAAGGTAATCTTAAAATAGGAAGGAAGAAGTGTAATGATTATCATTACGATTATCAAAATATGAAGCCATTTGATAAAGCATGTTGGATTTGGGCTAATAATTCTTTAGATTTTGATGATTATGCAGAATTTGTTGGTGATTTTTCTTCATCTACAAAAGAGATAGAAATCACTATCGCTGCTGATAGCGTTTATGCTTTTTATATTAATGATGAATTAGTGAAATTCATGCAGACCAGCGATTACCACGACGTCAAATATTTCGATACTTTTAAATATAAAAACGCTCAAAAAGAAAATCATTATAAAATCCAAGTTTGGCATTATGGAGTGGATTCCTCTGTCTACATGTATGATGTTCACGGTGTCATCTTTGAAATAAAAAATAAAGATGGAGTGCTCACATATTCTAATGAGAACACCAAATCTCGTGTAATGAATGAATTTAAAAATGGTTATAAAAAAATAATCACCGGACAATTAGGTCTCAGTTTTTATTACGATAATCGTATTAAAGAAGAGAAATATTATCCTTCCATATTAATTGATAAATCAGAAAATTTCGTTTTGAGAAATATTCACGATATCGAATTATTAGAAAGAAGAGATTTTCGTGTTTTCAAAAATGATAATGCCTTACTCGTGGATTTATATAGAGAAACTGCTGGTTTTATCGATATCGAAGTGGAATCAGAATGCGATCAATTATTAATAATTTCTTATGGTGAGCATATCGAAGATGGTCATGTTAGAAGAATTATAGGAACTCGTGATTTTTCCATAGAAATATATCTTAAAAAAGGGATTAATAAAATCTTTAATCCTTTAAGAAGAATCGCGGGAAGATATTTGCAATTCGATTCTCCTGAAGAAGTAAAGATTATCTATGCGGGCATTAGACCTGTTAATTATGTTCATAAAGTCATCAATAAAGATTTCCACGATCCTTTAATTAATCAAATCTATAAAACCGCGATTGATACTTTAGAATTATGCATGCATGAACACTACGAAGATTGTCCATGGAGAGAACAAGCGTTATATTGCCTCGATAGTCGTAATCAAATGTTATGCGGTTATTATGTTTTTGAAGGATATGAATATCAAAGACATAATTTATTATTAATGGCCAAAGGATATGATAAAAAGACCGGTTTATTGCCTCTAACATTCCCTTGCGGATCAAATAATTTTGCTATACCATTCTTCTCCTTAGCCTATATCAAACAAGTATATGAATATATCAAATACACAAAAGATGAAACTATTTTAGAAGAAACAAAAGATGTTATCGACGGCATTATGAAAACATTCTTATCTAGATTAGATGATAAGGGATTAATAAAATATTTTGAAAAACCATTTTGGAATTTCTATGAATGGACACCTTATAGCGATAATGATGTCGATTTAAATCCTAATATACCCACTAAAGATGAATATGAATTAACCATTAACGCAATGCTTGTACACGTTATTGATATTTATAATGATTTATTTAAAACAAATATCGATTCATCAAGAATTAAAGAAGGAATTAGAAAAACATTCTATAATCCTGATAAAGGAATTTATTTCTTGAGAACTGGGCATAAAAATATCTATTCTCAATTATCTAACGCTTTACTCTGTTTAGGAGGTATGGGCGACGAAAAGATGCTCGACGCTCTTATTAATGATAATGAATTAATTGAAGCTTCATTATCCACTAGAGGATTCGTTTATGATGCCTTATTAATGAATGGAGAAAAATATAATTCTTATATAATAGAAGATATTAAAAAGAGATATAAGAAGATGCTCGATAACGGGGCTACCTCATTTTATGAAACCGAACAAGGCGCGGATGCTTTTGATAAAGCTGGTAGCCTATGCCACGGCTGGAGTTCTATCCCCATTTATTACTTCAATAAATTATTAAAATAATAATTGTTTATCTTTTTATATGGTGAAAACAAAATCCTACAAAGTAGGATTTTTTTACCAATTAATTGTTATGACTTCGTCTACCAAATCTAGAACTTCTTTTGATGGCTCTTCAAATTTATTGACTAATCTAATTAACACATCATCAGGAACTTTATTAGGCCAAGGTCTTTCACCATTGTATTTTTGTGATTTATCTAATGATGAGGGGAACAAGACAAGAATTTTTTTATCGAATTCCGGAGTGGCTGATAAATATTTATAACGCACTTCATTGACATCATTTAAAGCATCTAATATCACTGTGACATCATCATGTAATTTTGCATATTCATGAATTCTTTTTTCAAATAATTCCCAGACTTCTTTTTGTTTACTGCGATCTTGATAAACTCCACCAGTGAGTTCCATTCTTATCTCATCACTATCGAGAACGTAAACATGTTCATGTTCTTTTTGATATTTTCTTGCCCAAGTGCTTTTACCTGCTGCCGGGACAGCGCTTAACATAATTAACGTTTTCATATCCTCTCCTTTAGTGATGAATTATTAAAAACAAACATATTATAAATAAAGATTTAATCCATTAATAATCATTTTTCCTCTTTTAGAAATTTAATTGAAAATTCTCCAAATCCATTCGCAAATATATTTTGATAATCAGAGAAAGAAACCTTATGTTTACCGATATATACAGTTTGAAATATCACACCGAATTCATTGGTTTTTAATTCATTGTCAATGAAGCCATTTTTGAGATAAAAAGCCTCTCTTTTGTAGCGATATTCGTAATCTTCATACTTTTTATCCACTTCTTCATAGCATAGTAATAAGACATAATCAGAATAGATGTTTTTTAGTTCTGACAAGATCTTGGAACCATAACCTTGACCACGTAATTCTGGAGAGACCGCTAAAAAGAAGATGTAACAAATATCCTTATAAATAGTAATAGAGCTAAATCCTACAAAAAGATCATCATCATAAAAGGCATATAGATGATTATTAGGATTTTTAAAAGATCGGAAATAATAATTCGCAGGTGGCCTTTCGTCAACAGGGAAAGCCGATAGATATAAAGGCTTAATATCTTTCTTGATATTTTTGTTATCTTTGTATTCTACAAAACGCATAAATAAATTATAAACTTTCAGAAGAAATCAATAAAGATATGATAAACTGAAATTAGAGGAAAAAATCATGAAAGAATTTACACTTTTGAATGGCAATAAAATACCTGCATTAGCATATGGCACATGGCTTATTAAAAATGAAAAAGCTAAAGATTGTGTCTTGATGGCGTTAGAAGCAGGATACCGCCATATCGATACCGCACAAGCATATGGAAACGAAGAAGGTGTAGGAGAAGGTATTAGACAATCTGGTTTAAAAAGAGAAGATATCTATCTTACCACTAAAGTTCAAGCGGAACATAAGACTTATAAAAAAGCCAAAAAATCCATCGATGAATCACTAGAAAAACTCGGTTTAGATTATATTGATTTGATATTAATCCACTGCCCCCAACCATGGATTTTATTTAGAAGCAAGAGAAGATATTTCAAAGAAAATATCGAAGTGTGGAGAGCCTTGGAAGATGCTTATAAAGAAGGCAAAGTTAAAGCGATTGGTGTCTCTAATTTCTAATCGATGACTTACAAAATATCATGGATAATTGCGAGATCAAACCTATGGTTAATCAAATTCTTTGCCATATTGGTAACACTCCGATGGATGTCATCAAATTCTGCCAAGAAAATGATATCGTTGTCGAATCATATAGCCCTATCGCTCACAGTGCCGCTCTTAAGGATAAAGCCATTCAAGAAATGGCGAATAAATATGGCGTTTCTGTCGCTCAATTATGTATCAAATACACTCTTCAATTAGACACTATTTCTATTCCTAAAGCATCGAGTAAAGAACATATTGAAGATAACGCTAAATTGGACTTTGAAATCAGTGAAGAAGATATGATTGAATTAATCAAACTCAATGAGATTGATTATGGTAAAGATGCCTTCTGGCCTGTCTTCAAAAAGAAAGCGAGAGTCAAGTCCTAAATTTTGACATCAACAAATTAAAAAATAGAGAGATTATATCTCTCTTTTCTTTTGTTTACGAAATTAGTAATTTTGTTTACTAATTTTCCATACACGCCCCTATATACATAGGCATATAATAAACCCAAATTTTTTCAAAAATGTAGGGGGTATCATATGAATCTCATCAAAATCAAAAAAATCGTTCTCGCCACTGGAATTACTCTCGGTGGAGGATCTGTTGTATTTGCTGCAACCGCTGGTTTAAATGCCACTGCTTTTAATCCTGCCAAAGCGGATACTTACACATTAACTTTAAATGCTGACAATGCCCCTGCACAATTAACTAACGATTATCAAAACTCCTTTGATTCATACATTACCACTACATCTGGATTTGATATCGCCACAACATTTGTTCTTGCTAAAGCGAAAAGCGGTTCCTATGTGGAACTCGCAAGCAGAGGCATTATTTATAATACAGAAGTCGTCCATGGTTTAACCGGTATTACCGTTTCTGGCACTGGTAGCCTTTCCATTAAAACTGCTTATAGCGATTTTACTAGTGCCGGCGCTTACTATAGCGATGCTAAACCAATGACATTAGGCAGTAAATTCGCTCTTGATGGTGTTAATTTCTTCCAACTTATCGCTGGTGATAATGGCGCAGTTATTAATAGTGTCACTTTAGAATTCACCTGTGAAGAACCCGATTTAACCATTTCTCAATTATATGGAACATGGACTGGACAAGATGGTAATGGCAATAGATACAAATTAGATCTTGGTTCTTCTTGCCAATTACAATCTCTTAAGAAGATTCCTGCTCTTTCATTAAATAATGGCACTGCTTCATTAAATAGCACTGCTTTAACTGTGGCATTCACTGATTTAACTCTCAATTTAACAGTGGCAAGCGATAACCAATCTTTAACTTTTGCTAGCAGTATTGGCAATAAAGCTAGTGAATTCACTAATGTTAATTTCAATAGAGTTTATAAAGTTGAAGATTTCGAATCTTATAGCGCAGCCGGTCAAGGTTGGAGTTCCGCGAATGGAGCTAGTTCTCAATATACCGCTTCTGGTGCGAGAGCCCACTACTACGCTGACTATTATGGAACACAACCAGTGGCTTCTCCTATCGGTGGCTCCGGTTGGTCTATGATGGGTAGTGCTGACTATATGCAATATACCGCTACTGGTGGAAGAAATGGTTCTAAAGCCATCGCCTTCAAAGGTAACAGTGCGAACTGTAGATATTTCCAAATGAACGCCTTCTATGGTGTGAAAGAAATCATCGGTAAAGGCGCTTATATGTCCTTCTGGGCTAAAGGTTCTTATTCCAATGCTGACCTCAGCACCCAAAATGCCGCTGAAGATGTCAAGGTCAAATTAACCGCATATTATAATTCCAAAGTTACATCTTCTAACCAAGGTGCTGGCACACAACAAGAATTCACCATTCCTGCTTATACTGGCTGGGCTGAATATAAGATGCAACTAGATCCTTCTAAAGAATATTATTCCTTCCGTTTAACATGTTCTAAAGGTGGAGCCTATACGCTTATCGATGATGTTGCTATTTACACGGTTTCACCATATGACACCGCTGAATTACCAAGTGATGCTTACTATGTAAGAACCACTATTTCATCAGGTTTTGTTAGTAAAGAAGCATCTATTGTTCTAGGGTTCTCATCAACAGGACAAGCCGGTGTTCAAGTTGCTGGCACCAAAATTATGTGTGACTCAGTTTTGTTTGATGAAGTAACTGGAAACTTTGAAATTGACTTCGGAGATAAAGAGATTCAATATTCACCCACTATCACTTTCACTATGGGGAAAATTACCGGCACCTACAACAAGCAGCAAAATAAATTAACAAATGTAAATGGTTCAGGCAGTGTCAAACAATATATTTCCTCTAACTTAACAATGGGTTTAAGAGAGAGTGATTCCTATCACAATTTCAATGACACAACTGCTAACTTACAAGCGAAATATACAAGAAGATATAGAAGTGGAAATAACTGGATTGTTGATACTGGCAACGCCAATAGAATTATCGCTAATGGAGTTGAAAGTGTTGGTGGCAACTCCGCTAAATTAAAAGCCTACACATCAGACGGCACTGCCATTTGTTTAACTAACGATAAAGCAATCACTGCTTCCACGATTGGTTTCTGGGCTTACAACCCCAATTCTACAAACGCAGTTGTTCGTGCTTGGGTCTATAGAGGCCAAGGATTCGAAGGCGACAATGAAATCATTAATGGTGGATTCACAATCCCGGCAGGCCAATGGATGTTCTGCGTTGTCGGTTTCAACTCTGGCACAATTTATAACTTCCAATTAGCCACATTCTCTAAACTCCCATTACCATTATCATTTGATAATGTGATGTTCACTGCATAATCAAAACACCAAAGGCCCATTATGGGTCTTTTTGTTATAATGTTCACATGAAAAGAAAAAGTGTTTATATTTCATCTATTTTAATAACATCAACACTACTTATCGGGATGGCGTTTTTCCATAAGCCTTTAAGCCTAGTTAAATCAGATGATGTTCCCTATAGTTTGTTATTAAACGATAATCAAAAGATTGCTACTTCTTCCACTTTATCCGATGAAGAAATTGAAGGTAATGTCTTTACCACAAAGAACAATCCCATCAAGATGAGAGGATATAATATCAAGAACAATTTATCAGGATGGCAAACACTACTACCGGGTGGATATATCTATAATCCAGTAAATAGCAGAATCAGTGGTATTAAATCTATCAAATTCAGTGCAAATACTAGTGTTTCACTGGAGATTCACTATGGATATTCCTTAAATAATCAACAAATTGTCTATTCTTTTGCAGATACATTAGAAAACAATGTGGAATATCTATTTACCGATAAATCACCATCTTATTTCTATATCAAAAATAACAATGATGCAGAGGTTGCTATTAATTCATTAAACATCGGCTATTCTTGTGAAGAAGAAGCCTATCCCTATAACAATCTCAAAGTGTTGATGATTGGTAATTCCTTCGCAGATGATACAGTTTATTATTCCGCAAGAGTGGCGAATGGTTTTGGCATCAATTTAGAAATCTACGATGCTTATATCGCTGGTTGCACAATCGATACCCACTACTCCAATCTCCAAAGTGGAGCGACATCCTATTCCATGCGTTCTATGAACGGTGAAACTTGGTCATATCAAAACGAAAAATCATTAACGGATATCATCAACTATAAAGATTGGGATATTATCACCTTCCAACAAGCCTCCGGTTCTATCGGTAGAAGCGATTCTTATTCTAATTTAACTAATTTAGTTAATGGAGTAAGAAGTATCGTCGGTAACCATCCCAAATTCTATTGGTATCAAACTTGGGCTTATGATTCCGATTATTCTGATTATTACGATTATTTTTCTTATTTTAATAATGATCAAAATGCAATGTTTGATGCGATTATCGATTGCTATAATACAAAAGTTAAACCATTAAATCTTTTTGAGAAAACCATCTCCGCAGGAACGGCTGTACAAAACTTAAGAACATCTTATATGGGTGATACTTTTACTAGAGATGGTAAACATATGTCCAGTGTTCATGGCCGCTACTTATTAGCGAACAATTTCATCTCTAACATCTTTGAAATCGATTTAGATATCAGTAATAATTCCTATCTTCCTTTGGATATTAATCCCTCCTATATGACTGTTGTTAAAGAAGCGGTGAGAAATGCGAGATTACATCCATTAGAAGTCACTAATAGTAAATATAAAGATTGGGAATTAGGACAATATGATTTAACTAATTACACAGAAATAGATGCCGAATTAGTGGGCTGTTCTTTCTATAACTCCACAGATGCTAATGATTATAACAAGAGAATTTGTAATACCTCTGGGACATCTAATAAATACGTCACTACAAAGAGATTTACTCCTTCTACATTACCTGTTGGTTCCTTAGTGTTCTGCAAAGAACCATTTGGTTATCGTCCGGAAGCTTGGATTAATGATGCTGTGCAAAGTACAAGGCCTGATGAAAGATATGATAATGTCTTAGAGATTACTTCTAATTTCTGGCAAGGCTATCAATATCGTGCCTTTAATATCTTTAAATGTGGAAAGGCTACTTTATCAGGTGAATATATTAACGAACAATATGATGAAATATTCGATGGATTCCACATCTATGTTCCTAATGCTTCGTTAACCACAATCAAAGTTAAGGGGCAAAATGATTACTATAATAGTGATAAGAAATTATTTAATAATAATGGATTAGATATCGATAATTATCATAGATTACATTTAGATCCCATTATCGGATTCTATAAATGTGATAGTTATTACTATTTCATGAATAGTCATGTCGATGACACGGCGAAGAGATTTGTCTGCACTAAACCCTTCTTCAGTGCGAATAATGATTTACCAGAAAACACAGTGTTAATTGTTGATTCCGGCTATCGTTGGAGAAGTGATTGTTGGAAAGAAAAAGCGACATATTCTCCTAGACCAGATAATGTCACTACAAACTTTACAATTCTAGATTCTAATTTCTTAGGTAATTTCCGTGTCAGAACATTTAATATATCCACTACTTCTTCCGCATATGTTTATCAAAACATCATCGAAAGAATGAATCATTTTAGAATCTATCTTCCATATTAAAAGACTTATTTAATATTAAGAGCCAAACGCTATTATTGTAGAAAAAGAAATCAAAAAGATAAGGATAGCAAGAAATATATCCGCAAACAAATAAGCAATCATTTTAAATTCAACATTTTTCTTTAATCTAATTAATAGTAAAAAAGAGGCCAACAAAATAGATAAAATATAGGTAAGAAGACCAATTATCATTCCATTATTCAAGTTACTAATAATAATGCTTTCACCATAAGGTAATATGGGCAAAAAACCAACGATAATAAAAGATAAAGATGCTACCATCCCTAGTACAAATAATATTTTATGAAGAACAATAAATATTCTAAAGAATCTTTGTGGCACCATTACTTCCGTATCATCAGAAATAATATCTTCTTCTTGCAAATTAAAATATTTCGCTACTGATTTAATAAATTCTAAATTAGGCTCTAATAAACCATTTTCATATTTAGCCAAAGAAGAGCGCGAAATATATAAATCATCAGCGAGTTGCTGCTGAGACAAGCCAGCTTTCTTTCTTAATTTTTTTAACTTAGTGGCAAAGGTCATCTTGATTAAAGTATACCAATGATTGCTTTAACTAAACACATTGTTCATAAAAAAGAACAACATACGCACCGATAAATGTGTTTAGATAAAATTAGGTTTATGAAAAAAATCAAATTGTCATTAGTAATACTATTGGTGGTTGTTTCTTGTCTGTTTTTAATTGTGCCTTCTTCAAGTGCTTTATACCCTCATCCGGAACACCCCACTAATTTCCCTGATTGGGTTAGATTTCTATCGCCTGCATCTCTACTGGTCTATTTATCACTCGGTCTCTATCAATCACCTTTAATTATTTTGACATTACTATCATTTACACTTCCCTTTTCTCCGATATTGGCTTTAATATTTACTATCAAAGAAAAGAAGGTTTGTTGCTTAATCTTTTCGATTCTTACAGCCTTTTTTGGAATAATGTGTATCTTTTTAGCAGGACCGTTATTTTTTATACATATATTAGTTTCTCAATCGGTCTTGGCGCTTTCCATTATCTTCTATAAGATGCTTAACTTAAAAGAAAAAGGCCTTATAGAAGATTAAGACCCTTGTTTTCTTTTAATGTTTCTTTAGCGATTTCCACGAGTGTGGGAAGTTCTTTTTCATCCACCGGTGGATCTCCAGCTTCATTATAGGTATGGCCAGATGGTCTAAATGAGGAAACATCAATTTTGTCTCCTAAGAAATAAAACGCTAATAAGTAGCCGGTTAATGTTCTTCCTCTTTCATTAAGATGGAAGCCATCTCTATTGAGTTCATCACCGAAAACTTTTCTCGCATTTTTAATTGCTTCACCAGAGGGAATAATATAAGGAATATTCACTCTCTTCGCCGCTTCTATATAGGCATTTCTCACATCTTTAGTCATCGCTTCTTGATCAAGAGGATTTTGCCCATATTTATAGTGTTGATAATATTTGCCATAGCTCCACGTTTGATGGATGACGAATTTCGCATCGCTATATTTTCTCACTTCTTCCATAAGTTCGATAAGATATGGAAAATAAGTATCGACATTCCAAGAATCTTGACTGACTTGTTGGAAAGTTATGTAGTCATATTTTACGAATTTTAATCCATAGAAGATATCGACCCATGTAACGATTTTCTCCCCACCATTTTCCATGAAGAAATATTCTTTATCACCAGTTCTAATATTTTTTAGATGTCTACTTATAGGGCACCCACCGATATAAAGAACATAGATATTTAAATCTTCATGCGCGGCCTCCGCAATTTTATGGACATAAGTTGAAACATCTTCCGCGAAAGAATTACCAATACAAAGTATATTCATAATTAAGCTAGTTCCTTTTCCACCGCATTAATTAAAGCAGTATATTGTTTATCGTTATCACTATTACTCTTACCACATATAGAGGTATAGATCTTTAATTTAGGTTCGGTTCCGGAAGGACGGGCAATAACTATTGAACCATCGGTTAAATACATCTTCACCACGTTAGATTTCGGAAGACCATTAATGCCTTTAGAATAATCTAATAATTTCTCTATAGAAACACCATTGAGTTCCTTAATATCATTTCTAAAATGTTCCATGACATTATTCATCTTGACGAATCCAGATGAACCGGGGAATTCAAATGATTTGAGATAATTGCTGTAATAACCATATTGTTTATATAATTCATCAAGTTTATCCAATAGAGAGATACCTAATGTCTTATAATAAGCGAACATCTCCACGATCATAAAGACACCGTCAACTGCATCTTTATCTCTCACATAAGAACCGGTTAAATAACCATAGCTCTCTTCAAAACCTAAGATATAAGATTCTTCCGAGTGTTTATCTTCTAATAATTTAATTTGCTCTCCGATATATTTAAATCCTGTTAAAACATCCACGACTTTCACACCATAGTGTTCTGCGACTTTACCCGCCATATCGGAGGTGACGATAGTTTTGACAAAGACGGGATCTTTGGGCATCATATGATTTTTATTTCTCATCATACAAATGTAATCAAGTAATAAGATACCAGTTTGATTGCCACTTAATAAGACGTGTTCATCATCTTTATTTTTCACTGCGATACCAACACGATCACAATCCGGGTCTGTCGCGATTAATAAATCCGCATCGTTCTTCTTCGCATATTCAATTCCTAATGCCATTGCTTCTTTAATCTCTGGATTAGGATATGGGCAAGTGGGAAAATGGCCATCAGGTTGTTCTTGTTCTTTAACAACAATGACATTTTTATAACCGCTCTCTCTTAAAATACGAGTAACAGGCTTTAATCCTGTGCCATTTAAGGGCGAATAAACGATTTTTACATCTTTATTGATTTCTTCTTCGCCTAAGACGCTTTCTTTCTTTACGCGCTCGATAAAGGCGGTATAAAGGTCATCGGAAATATAAGAGGCGATTCCTTTTTCCATCGCTTCCTCAAAATCCATATATTTAATATCTTTAAAGATATCTAAATGGTTAATTTCTTCTAATGTCTCATCCGCCACTTCGTTAGCGATTTGACAACCATTATTGTCATAGGCTTTATAACCATTATATTTACTGGGATTATGAGAAGCGGTCACCATAATACCACTGGAACAATGTAGTTCTCTCACCGCATAAGATAATAAAGGTGTGGGCATTAATTCTTTATAGATAAAGACTCTAATTCCATTAGCGGTAAAAACACCGGCAGCCGCTTTAGCAAATAAGGTGGAATTAATTCTTGAATCAAAACTAATCGCAATACTTGGATTTTTAAAATGATGATTAATATAATTAGCTAAACCTTGACTGGCTTTTCTCACAGTATAAATATTCATCCTATTAGTGCCCGCGCCGAGTTCACCTCTTAATCCACCAGTGCCGAAAGCTAAATCTCTATAAAAAGCATCTTCGATTAATTTCTCGTTACCTTGCATCATAAGAAGTTGTTCTTTTACTTCTTGATCATCCGCTAAAGATAACCACCTATTAAATTCTTCGAGATATTTTTCCATAACTATCCCCCTTATTGTTTATTGATAAATTGTTCAATGTCTTTAAAAGTATTCGCTAAGAAAAGACATTGTTCATCTAAATTTGAAGAAATTAAGTTGCCATCATCGAAACCGATAACATTAAATCCTGCCGCTCTTGCAGCGACCACACCAGAAGCGCTATCTTCGATAATTAAAGCTTCTCTATTATCTTTTACACCTAACGCTTCCGCTAATTGTTTATAAACCCAAGGATGTGGTTTAGCGATTAATTCACTGACATGAACATACTCACCTTTCTTCGGTAAAGATCCTCCTGTCACAATCGCATCATAAACATCTAGTGGTTCACCGATTCCCATATGCCTAAAAGCGGCGACAATCTCAGGAATAGATTTATAATCTAAACCCGATGTTGCTAATCCTACTTTAATACCTTTTTCTTTTAAGAAAAGTAAGAATTCTTTTAATCCCGGTCTCGGTTTAAAGGCCTCACAATTACCACGACCTTCGCTAATTTCTTTTAATTCAAAATCTGTAATCTCGTTATAAACCGCTAAAGCTTCTTCGATAGATTCTTGGAAGCGATATTTCTTCTTACAGTATTTCAAATGTTCCGGTGTGGAATAACCACACACGAACGGCTCATCTTCTTTAGTGAACTTAAAGGAATTATCTTTCAATAATTTCTTCATTGTACACTCAATGAGATACATCCAAAATTGTTCACTTCTCACGGTTGTCCCATCTAAATCCATCAAAATATACTTGATTTGCGTGTTTTTTTCCGGTTTTTTAATGGGATATATTGTCGTGACACCAAATTGAGATATCTCCGCAAAAAGAGTGTTGTCTCTTTCGACAAACTTAATGCCGTTCGCGTGATATTGTTTCATGTTAATTATTTTCTAATGTTCTTATACATTGGACCATAAGCCGCACAGGCTCTATAGTCTTGACCTTCTTTATCCATACCAAAGGCATTCCAGGCAGCAGGACGATAAATCTTATCTTCATCGACGTTATGCATACACACAGGAATTCTTAAGATGGAGGCTAAGGTAATTAAGTCAGCACCGACGTGACCATAGCTAATCGCACCATGGTTAGCGCCCCAGTTATTCATCACATCATATGCGGATTTGAATGGAGCCTTGTCACACACTCTTGGAGTGAACCATGTGCATGGCCATGTATAGTCAGTTCTCTTCCATAATTTATCAGTGACTTCATCTGGTAAATGGACAGTCCAACCTTCAACGATTTGTAAGACTGGTCCTAAACCTTTGATGATATTTAATCTGATCATTGTCGCAGGCATTTCTGCTCTGGTGACAAATCTGGATGAATATCCACCACCACGGAAGTAACCTAAGTCAGCATATGGCCAAGTAGTATTCGCCATCATGGTTTCGATATCCTCTTTAGTGACATCCCACCATTGCTTCATGACTGGTTTGCCTTTTTTATCTTTAACTTCACCACAAGCATCAACACAGCAAGCACCGGAGTTGATTAAGTGGATAAAGCCATCAGCTTCTTTAGCGTGACCTTCAATTTCATAACCAGTCACACGTTTAACTGCACTACCAGACCAATAAGTTCTCACATCGGCGAACATTTGGGCTCTACCAGTTAAGAGTTTTAAGAAGAGCATGCTGGTCGCATTAAGGGTGTCATTTTCTGTACCTAAAACGTATGGTTCTCTCGCGCCATTCCAGTCGAATGAGGAGTTAAGAATACTTTCGGGGAAGTCGCAGTTTGGATAGAAGTCAGTCCATTGTCTTTGGCCTTGGAAGCCACCGACAATCGCGTTATGACCAACCATTTCTTCTTCCCAACCTTTAAGTTTCTTATTGCCGTTGAATAAGTCTTTAATAATACAAGCCATTTTGACTGTGAATTCCCAGTCTTTGGCTTTTTGTTTGGGAGTTTTTTGCATTTCTTTGGGATTCTTATCGAAATCTGGACGGCAATATTTCTTGACCCATTCAAGGGCTTTTTCATATTCTTCTAAGTCATAAATGCCTTGATCCATACGACGAATAATTTCAACTTCATCGACAGACTCAACTCTCATGCCTAAATATTCTTCAAAGAAGTTAGGATCGATAATTGAACCACCAATACCCATGGTGACAGAACCGATTTGTAAATAGGATTTGCCTCTCATTGTGGCAGCAGCAACTGCAGCTCTTGCAAATCTTAAAATCTTTTCTTGAACATCATCAGGAATATTTTTGTCATCTGCATCTTGGACTTCATGACCATAGATACCAAATGCTGGTAAACCTTTTTGTGCATGGGTAGCTAAAACACTAGCAAGATAAACTGCACCAGGTCTTTCGGTACCATTGAATCCCCAGACCGCTTTGATGGTCATCGGATCCATATCCATGGTTTCTGCACCATAACACCAACAAGGTGTCACTGTTAAGGTGATATCAACACCTTCTTTTTTAAATTTATCAGCGCAAGCCGCTGCTTCTGCCACTCTACCGATTGTGGTATCAGCAATTACGACTTTGACGGGTTCGCCATTCGAATAACGAATATTCTTTTCTAATAATTTTTTGGCAGCTTTTGCCATTTCCATTGTTTGGGCTTCTAAGGATTCTCTAACTTTAATTTTTCCTCTTCTGCCATCGATTGTTGGTCTAATACCGATAACTGGGTAATCACCAATAAGTCTACTTTTTGCCATAATTACTCCTTATTAATATAAAAAACCGCTTAAAAGCGGTTAGTTAAACTATTTTTCAAAGTTTGCGTCTTGAGCACCAGTGCCTGTGCCGACATAGAATACGTTATTATAAACACCAACTTTGGTAGTTTCAGAAACGTATTGGGAAGCTGCTTTATCAAAGAAAGCATTCGCGGTTTTGGAAGAATCGAAATAGTAAGCATTGATTGTGGAAACTTCTTTTGTAAGATCACCTTTTGTGCCGGTTAAGTAATATTCAAATCCTTCGAAATCTTGGAATGTGACACTTGTCTGTTTGAATTCTTCTGCGGTTTTGATGACTACGACATAGCCATTCTTTTCTAGAACTTTTCTAGTATCTTCTGGTTTGACTTTGCCAGTACCGCAAGCGCCCAATAATAAAACGGTGCTGAGGGCTAAGACACCAACTTTTAAACTTTTCATAATTTAAAATCTCCTACTTGGATAGTATATAATTATTTGTTATAAAAAACAAAACTAATCCAACTAAAGTTGGAAAAGTTTTAACTCCTATAATAATCATCTATAAAGAAAAGAATTAACAGTTAAAATGAGTTTTCAAACATAGAAAAAAGCCGCATTTTATGTAAAATATGCGACTATTACAGGAAATTTTGGTGTTTTGATATATAGAAAATCGGAAAAATGAGCAAAAAAAATGTGGCATTCCTCATTGCCACAAGCCGGTAGATCATTTCAACAATGACTACAAGCTAAGTTCTTTTGGCTGGTGGTGCTTCTTGTTGACGATGAGTTTTGAACTGATTAGCTCATCGGTGGCCAGCTTCCTCTAGTTATTAGCTTTGAGGCCTTCTTCCCCTTCGTCATGTCCGGTGCCAGATTGACTCTACCAAACTTATACGTAGAGACTGGTAACGATAAATCGTCATTGGGGAACGTACCGATAACCACTACTTTCGTAATGATTCTTTGCTAGGGCAACCATTGACCACTTTTTTTGATTCCATGGAACTCCCTCATCAATTTCAAGGAGTTGGTTGGCTTATCTAGTCTTAAACTTATTAAGCCATTTCTTCGAAGATCAATACCAGGAGTGTGTGATTCGATCCTCTATCTCCACACATAAGTTGAGCAATGTGGATTAGGCTTGCTTGCAGTTATTAGTCTGCAAGTCTCTTCTTCCTCTTCGACATGTCCGGCGGGGGGTTTACGCTGTTAAGCTCTAACTCAGCAACCCCTGAAACAGGGAGGGTTACGCCGTGAATTACTATCTCTAGTAACTCAATGCTGGAGCGATCGTTAATCCCTACAGTTTAGTAAGGAACCGGCCTATCAACGTTGGCACATCGTCGATCGTCTTATCCAGACTAGATTACTACGCCTGCTTTTAGAATTTCGCTTTCGCTCCTTCTAATCTGTCCACGTTTTGAGCTGCTTTAGCGTGGGGTTTGGCGGTTGGCCTGAGTGATTAGCTAGGCAATCCTCTTCGTTTTATCCGGTGATGGTCTTACGCCGTCAAATCTTAACTCGGCTGCCATTGATGATTTCTCATCAGGGAGGTTAGTACCGTGGTATCAGCACGAATGCTGATCCCTGCTAGTGCAATCGTTAAGCTGGACTCTTTAATTCCAGATTACGCTGTAGCAACTTGGTTTAAGCGTCGATTGTCTGACCTAGACTTGAGATATTAAGTAAGTATCCTTACTTATTATCTCACCAACCGGTTTCCCGATTGGATTAATATAGTATGCTCTTATTTATTTTTTTCGTCAACATATTTTTTTAAATTTTTTTAATTTTTTGCAAAATAGATGTTTTTATTTTATTTATAAAATAACTTTTTTGAAAAAATTTTAAAAATATTTATTTTTTATTTTTTATTTATGAAAAAAGATCTTTTTTATTTAAAAAATCTATAAATTTTTGCGTATACGCGCATATGTATATCTATTTATATTATTTATTATTCTTATCTTTGAGATACGCTCTTTCTCTACTTCTACGATTTTGGAATACTCCTCTACCGAAGAACACTAAAAGGGTAATGCAAATAACCCAAACAAAGATTTGAATGAAAATACTAAGAATGATAATAATAGTTAACTTAGCGCCTTTATTAAATGTATGGCAGGCAATCGCCACTATTTCTAACATCGAGAACACCGCAGTAATTAAAGATAGGTAACCGCTAGCGATTCGGTAAGTATCTCCTTCTGTACGGCTCTTCTTTAAATCTCTATGTGCATTAATAAATCTCATAATAGCGAAGGGAACAATCAAGAATAAAAATAGATAGATATTCGTATCGACATTTATCTTCTCTCCCATCAGCATAATTGCGGCCGCGATAACTACCGGTGTATACAAAAAGAAAATAATAGAGTCAAACAGAAGAATGAAAGATGATTTTCTATTTTCTAATATCTTATTGCCGTCCGCTTTCTTCTTGATTGATCGATGCCAAATAAAATTCACTAAACGAATTAAAGCAATAAAAATATAGAAAGCCGCTAAAAAGACATAGACCCAACTCTTCTTCGCGTTTAGCAAAGCTAAAAATGCTAAATATCCAGAGAATATCGTTCCGAAATAAACATTGATTTCATTATCCGCAAACCAATTAATCGTATGTTTTATTTTTCCGATAGGAGATAAATCTTCCTTAACCTTGCTCCTAATCGTTGTAGATAACGCTAAGAACGCTGCTAAAACAGTTAACGATGCATTAGTGAGGACTTCAACAATATATACCAAAAGGGTATCTGTATAAGATGTCTGTGGATAAATATTCTTAAATATCACTAATTCTATTATCAATAATAGGTAGGTGAATGTTATTAAATCGTTATTCCTAAATCCGTGTAATATCGGATTATATTCTTTTCTATTGGCAGATGCACTGATGATTGTCGTTAGCCCCTTCAAGAATGCCGCTCCACCAAATACGATGTAAGAATTGAGATAGACCATTGTTCCTGGATCATTCCAAAGAATCATCACCAGGAGATAATCCATCATCACTAAAACACCAATGATTTCAAAGACACCAAACACCTTCATAGAGGTATATTCGTTTTTCCTCGTTACCGCTACTAAGATAAATATCGCTTCAAAAAAGAAATAGACAGCAATTAAAATAAACCACCAATTTTGTGAAATGGATAAATAGGTAGTATATCCACTAATAGCTAAAGAAACGATAAAAGAAATTACCGTTAAAAAAATAATCAAACCTTTATTTCTTCTCATAAGACAATTATATGTGCAATGGGACTTTTCTGGTTAATAAAATATCTTGAACTTTTTCTAGAGAAAAATTGCCTTTTTTATCCGTTAAGGAAGCAATCACACCACAGGCTTCTCCACTTAATGCGCAGACAGGTATGACTCTAGCAACGTTCCACATTTGTAGATTATCAACACCGATACATCTACCAGCAGTCGATAGATTCTTGATTTTTTGATTTAATAAAGCGCCGATAGGTAGTTCCCATATAGGGCCAGGTCTAGTCCAATCACCGAATAGACCAATAGATGTTTTTTGGTATTTATGATCATCTTCATAACGGACATCTTGCTGACTTTTAATTTTTCTCGTCATTCTTAATTCAGGAATATTGCTTAAGGTAGTTAAAGTATGCAAAGAACTGTCTTTACCATCTTTTAAGAAATCTTTTAAAACAAACTGATGATAATCCACCATATAATTAGATACTTCTTCACTATCTAATCCTTTAGTGTCCATCTCTTCTTCTTTATCTAAAGATAAGAAATCGGTACTTCCTTTATTTATTAATCTATTACCTTGTTTATCACTAACGTAATACCAATAAGCCGGTTTGTTAGTAATCGGTGTGTCCAGTACTTCTACACCGCATAAATTATTTAAGGAAGCATCACCTGTACAATCGACAAATGCACTAGCCTTAATCTCCATAGTTTCGATCCTAGTAGTGACATTAATTGATTTAATCAAATCGCCATTTAAAGAAACTGATGATAATGTCGCTCCATATAAAATATGAACACCATTTTCAATTAAGAGTTTCTCTACTAATAAAGAGAATAATTGTGGATTGAATCTACATTCTAAACGAGCGTTAATTTTCTCTTCATAAGTTCCCTCATAATCTAGCCAGTGACGTGGATATTTTTCTTCATATCCTTCTGATAAAGATAAGAGGAATAATTCATAAGGGATGCTATACATTAATTGTCTAGCTCTGCCATCGCATAAAGGCAAATAAAAACTAATTAGACCATTAGTAGCTAATCCGCCTAAAGAGAATAAAGATTCGATTAAAACGACATTTTTCTTTTCTTTGGCAGCGCTTAAAGCGGCAGAAATGCCAGCAAAACCTCCACCAACAATCGCAATATCGTATTCTAAAGTCTTCATAATTACTTCACAGGAATTAAGAATATATTACCATAACTCTCTAATTTAAATGTATACTTTGTACCACTTAATTGTTGATAAGAAGACACACCATTTTAAATGATGATAATCAATATATTAAGCAACTATTTAATAAATTAAATCACAAGAAAAAATTTTAAAAAACAGGGGTCTAAAAGCAAAAAAAGGGCTTTCTCACCATAAAAATGAACAAAAAAATGGACAAAAATGAATAAAAATAAAGCAATAAAAAAACCGCTAATATCTTAAGATATTAACGGATTATTTTTAATCAAAAATTTTGCCTTTATATTAATTTATTAATATAATCACAAATTAACTGTGCAATTTTTAAATGCCCTTGAGAGTTCGGATGTAGCCCATCAGCGATCAAGGAATTGCCTTCTGCACGACCAAATTCTTCTGCAATATTTAAAATATGGACACCATAGAAATTCCCTAAATCTATAATTACTTCTCTATATGAAGATAAAGGTTCGCCAGGCTCTTTTTTACTTCCATCACCATAAGGATTATTTTCACCAATTCTATATAGAGGAGGAATCACTATTATTTGTTCTTTTTTATAAAAATTAAGGAGCTTCTTAAATAAGGCGTTTAAACAACCGCAAAAAGTATCTTCACCATCATCATCTAAATTTCCAAATGGAGCATCACCATGGCCATAATCATTCGTTCCACCAAAGACAACAACGAAATCGGCTTCTTTATCTAAATCATCTATTCTTCTAACAAAATCTAAATCGTATCTTGGATCTTGCGATGGGGTGAATTGGCGAGCAATTCTCGTGCCACTGATACCATAATTCCTTGCTATGCAAGGAAGCATCTTACCAACTCTATAAACAAAAGTATCTTCTTGCGTACTAGCAAGAGCACCTTCCGTAATGGAATCACCTAAAAAATTAATGGTAAGCATAATTATTTATCAGCTAATTTAAATCTAATAACACGAGCAAATTTACTAGTGCCATATAAGAAAGGAAGAATGGGGAAAGAATTTTCTTTCTTATCAACTTCCACCTTTTGCAATTTGGTATCCATATAGATAGCGTTTTTAATCTTTCTATCAGTATGGATCTTAACATTTGGTCTAGATTCTCTTCTGGCAACATTCTCGTTAGCAGACATCGGGACATTCTTCACCACTGCATAATAGTATTTATCATCCTTAAAGATAATAGCGTTATCTGCTTCAATTTCAGCGGGCACACAATCAAAGATTACATGGGCGTTTTGTTTGACCCATAAACCCATTTCAATGAGGGAATATTTCTCGAAAGGATTTAAACTACCATCTGCTCTTGGACCTGTATTCAATAACAAATTGCAATTATACTTACGGCAATCGATTAATAAATCGATTAAATAAGGAATACTCTTAAAACAGATATCTCCTTTAGCGTAGCCCCAGTGATCTGTAAGACTGTTGCAGACTTCGCCTGCTCTTTCTTTCCCATCTGCGCTGGATACTTTAAATGGGACACCTCTTTCGAATGTGACACTATCGATTTCAAAATGGGAAACTTCACCAGTCGCGGATAATCCAGTATTGTTGATAATCATTGCTTCTGGTTGATACTCTCTAATGGTTTTGTATAAACGATCAAATTGCCAATCTGCATTTGGTTTATCCCAATAGCCATCAAACCAAAAACCACCAATTTTACCGTAGTTTTTACAGAGAATTTCCACAGATTTGACAAGATAATCAATATATTTCGGGAAATCATTATAGTAATTTTTGTTATACCAATCTAGTAATGTGTGATAGAACATGGGGACGATATTGTTCTTATTACATTCATCAACAAATTCTTTAACTAAATCACGATGGCAAGAACTATGAGGAGCATCAAAATCATTTAATCCACAGGTATCAAATAATGAGAATCCTTCATGATGTCTTGTGGTTAATGTAATGTATTTCGCGCCAGCTTTTTTCGCCGTAGAGACTAATTCTTTGGCCCAATTCTTTTTGATATTAAATTTATCCTTCAAAATATTATATTTTAAATCATCAAATTCGGTGTTAGAGGCCGATGTCTTGTACCATTCACCTTTACCGATAATGCTATATAACCCAAAATGGACAAAAATACCAAAGCCAAGTTTCTTGAATCTTTCGATATAATCAAAACTCATATTAATAACTCCCTATCTCTATGTTTTCCATATTTAATAATAGTTTTACTATATGTAAAATTCAACCAAACACAAACTTCTTGTAAAAAAATGGCAATGTTTAATCAAAAAATACTATTTTTTGGTAATGATTTCTTCTTCTTTTCTATATAGAATTGATTATATGGATAGTAAAGAATATTTTAAAAACGCCAAATATGGCATGATGATTCACTTTGGTCTATATTCTCTTCTCGCTGGTGAATATAAAGGCCAAAGAATGGGAACCACCATCGGAGAATGGGCCCAATCATATTTCCGCATTCCGAAAAAAGAATACGAACAATTAGCGAGTGCTTTTAATCCCATCTATTTCAATGCTGACGAATGGGTTGATCTCGCTCTTAAAGCGGGAATGAAATATCTGGTGGTCACTACCAAACACCATGAAGGTTTTTGTTTATTTCATTCCAAAGTAGATAAATTCAACATAGTTGATGCCACTCCATTTAAAAGAGATATTATTAAAGAACTTGCGGATGCTTGCCATCGTAAAAGTTTAAAGTTTGGTATCTATTATTCTCAAGCTCTAGATTGGAGAGAAGAAAATGCTGGAGGTTGGGATGCTGCTTATCTCAATGTCGATAATATGCATTGGGGCAATGACTGGGATTTTATAGATAATTCTAAAAAGAATTTTAACGAATATTTTGAAAGAAAAGTCAAACCTCAAGTATTGGAATTATTGCAAAACTATGGTGAATTATTCACCATTTGGTTTGATACTCCCTGGACCATTACCGGAGAACAATCTTTAGAACTATATAATCTCGTTAAGAAATATCAACCACAAGCATTAGTGAATTCCCGTATCGGTATGTTCCCAGGTATTAAATTTGACTATACATCCTTCGGTGATAACGAAATTCCTGATGATTATAAAAACGGAGAACTATTATTCGAATCCGCATGCACTCTTAATGATACATGGGGTTATAAGGCTTATGATCAAAATTGGAAGAGCGCTGAACAAATCTTGGCCAATAAAAAACATCTCAATGAAAGAAATGTTAATTATTTACTTAATGTCGGTCCTGATTATTTAGGAAGAATACCAGAACCTTGTATTAATATTTTATTAAAAGTCAAAGAACTAGAAGACAAAGATAAATAATAATATTATTTAATCTTAATAGCAATCGCACTTAGTGGAGGAACGATAATATCTAAACCATTAAGTGTTTTTGTTTGTCCATCAGGAGTAAGAACCACTTCATAATCTTTATCTTCTAATGTTATAGCGTGGATCTTATTATCGTAATTTGCAAAGAATTGATAAGTTTCTTTCTCGTTTGTAAAAGCACTAGATAAAACCGCAGGGAATTTAAAGATATGGTCTCCCCATTTAAATCCCATCTTCATGATATCGGTTTGATAAGGCAGAGGTTTAACCATTCTTCCTAAATGGAGATATTCCATGAATTTACCAGTTCTCCATTTATTTAAATTATTAATAATAATTAAAGATAAAGTATCATCAATTGTGGGATCATAACACCAAGCATTATGGAGTTTACCATTACCATCGATAACTAGAGTAAACATATCACCACATATAAATGAGTAGGCAATACGATAAGGTAAGGAGAAATATTCATCCGATAATGGATAACATATCTGGTTACCCATAAAGTTATTCACATATTCGTGATATAAATAGGCATACATCGGTATTGGTTCACCAATATAGTAATTGAGGATATAACGGTTATCGGAGAATAATAATTCTCCAATATATGGTTCACTCGCAGCGGATTCACAACCCAATAAACAATTAGGTCTATTAATTCTTCTCAACAATTTTAATGTTTCATCGACTTGCCAGCTTCCAGGAGCAGGAACATGTCCATGTTTATCGCTATAGCAGAAATAAGGATTACCACCGTGATTCTGATCTAAGATTTGCACATAATCTAATCCGGAATCGATCATCTTCTTCGCTTCCTCAATAAAGAGAAGTTTGCCTCTTTCTTGTGATGGGCAGACATCATAACCGAAACGAATATCGCTAACGACTGTCGATCTCATTGAACCATCGGAATTGGTACACATAATCGTTTTGAGATTCTCTTTTTCAAACTCTTCCGTTTTATCGTATTCGCGTCTAAATGACTTATTTGTCCAACCAAATCCAGATGTATAAACGCCTAAATAATGACCATTTTGATGGAGTTTTGCCATGTATTCGTTAAAATTATCCATATCTCCATATGGTGGCCAAACATATGGTGGCGCCCACGGAGCGGTGCTTTCCCACTGCATTAATAAGACCATCACTTTGGAGTCCATCTTCTTGGAATAATAATCGATGACCGGTAATCCGTTCGTATAAGGATATAAGCCACCCGGTTTCATTTCCGTATCCGAATCTCTTGTGCCGACAACTGGATAAGTAATTACGACAGGTGATTCATGATACCATTTTGGTAAATTATCAAATTGGTCTTTAATCTTTATAAAATTAGATGCGATGTTTTTGTCAAACCACTGTCTATAAATATCACAAGCATCAAAATAATCGCCTTTAAAGAAGATCATCACTGAATCAAATGGCATCTCATAATCTTCCCCATAATTCACATTTGTGAATACGGACATCACGGTTTTTAAAATGCCTTCATCGACATGGAAATCAATATGTTTTGGTGTGCCACTTTTATCGAGCATGCCTAAGAAAATACCATGTCCTTTATGTATATAAGACATAAATGGTGAAGATATCATATTAGGATACATAAAGAAGATACCTTGAGATGGGTAATCAACATCATAGTAACGGAAGGCGCATTCTTCTCTTCTCTTCATCAATGTGACTCTTGCACCCTCATTATAAGGAATATCAATTTCACCCTTGCCTCCTTCATCCATCAAATCTTTGTGAAGACCTAATGACATGATTTCTACTTGTTCTAAAAGTAAGGAGGTATGGTTTATCACTTTAATACCCCATTTTAGGCCATTAGAGATATTTTCAATTCTTAAAGCAACATCTAACTCTTCGTGGTGATAAAAAGCTTGATTATCTTTAAATTCCACGAAAGAAAAGTCTTTAGATTTTAAATAATGATAATTATTATCATGATCTCTTAATCGCAAGATAAAGAAAGAGGCTTCTCCTTCAATCATCTCTTCGCCTTGAAAAGCCAAGGAAGATATGACACCTCTTTGATAATCAATTTTTATATTAGCAAAAGGAAATGAATATTCTTTCTCCATTAATAAATTGATGAATCTTCGGATTCAAAGATTTCTTTGCCATCAAAGACAAAGGTCTTGAATTCAAATTTGCCAAAACGGATTTTGAGTTTCTTGTTAAGTATACGTAACTCAGTTTCTGCTTTAACAGGGGAACCGTTATATAAACGGATTAGATAAGCACCATTGTTTCTTCTCTTTAAAGCGGAAATAACGATATTGTTATTAGATAATGTGATGACATCTTTAGCGATGTTCTTGCCATCTCCATGAGGATAATAGCTAACCACATAAACCGGTTGATTGAACTCGTTAGAGATTCTCTCACATTCTTCAATCTTGTTGACGCCTAAACGCAAGGAGAAATCATGGACACCTTGTTCCACAGAAGCATCAAAATATCCCTTCTTTACCAAAGGTTGCTTTTCCCATGTTGGATGCGCGCAATAAGAAGCACCATTAAGCAAGGTGAGATATAAGTTTCTCCCTTTCTTAGAAGAGGAATGGAGACCGCTCTTGTTATAGATAACAAATGCTTCTTCGCCATTCTTGACACCGATATATCTATTGTTCGGATTCTCAATGCCATTAGGTTTATATTTTTCAATACCAAACGCCATCTGAGCGAAATATTGTTTATCACCATTAAGAGGGAATTTAAGTTTTAAGCCTTTGCTCTTTTCATTCCATAAAACATGATAATTGACATCGATATAAGGAACATCTTTATAAATCTTATAATTCACCACTAAATGAGTTTCACCTTTATAAAATAAAGCTTGAACTTCAGTAACGAATTGACCATTTTCAATAATGCTGACACCAGGTAAGCCTTCGACGATACCAGTGCCTCTATTATCGACTTTCATCGGCTTCAAACTATTCTTCAATTCTTTTTGTGGCCAACCACATTCGTTAAATGTCGAGGCGGTTAAATCATATAATCTCCAACCCCACGGATCGGCGTTGTCATTGAAGATCATCGGAACAGATGCTTCGCTAGATAAATATTCCTTACCATTGACCTTAAATGAAGAAATAAAGCCAGTTTTGCCGCTGATAATGACTTCTTTTACTTTATCTTTAACAACGATATCGCCTTTGAAACTCAAGTCAGGATGCTTCAATGGTTCATAACCAGTTTTCACGTGATAACTAGTAACAGTCATCGCAGGAATTTTAACTTTTAAGATTAATCTCACTCTATGGATAGAGTTGATATTACTCTCTTCATTGATGATTTGGAATGGCACTAAGTTACCATTTAAATCAAAGACTTCAATCTTATATTGATCTTCTGGTTTTTGAATGAAGATATTGGGATAGGTTTCAAATTCAATGAAGCCATTATATTCATAGGGATATGGGTTCATCGCCACAAAGTTTTCTTCATAAGGAGGAACCTTTGGTAAATCTCTACATAAAGCGGTAAAGGCAGAATACATCTCCGCTTTTAAATCCACGATTGCGCGATAGGCTTTCTTAATAGAAGAATCCATACCGGTCTTAATCGCTGTACCTGCTAAAACATCATGGAATTCAATTTGGCATAATACTCTTTCCGAGTCTTTTAAGATTTGTTTGTTATAAGAATATTTACCAGTGATATCCGCCATCGTACAAACCTTCTCAGTGAAATACAAAGCGTTTTCTAATTGGTCATGCGCTAACTTAATCGCGTTGATAGAAGAATAAGCTTTTGAGAAGACAAAGATTTGTCTCTTCTCCACTTGTTCTGGATGCACAGCAGCGAAGTAATCTTCTAACGAAGAGTGGATAATTTCCCATTCGCCTTTCTTCTCATCTTGTAACATCATGATGTCTTCTAAGTCTTTTTCAGAAGAAAGACCACCATGGTTACCGACACCCCATAAAATAGGAATGATATCTAGATAATCATAGTCGTGTTCTTTCTCAATAATTTGTTGTTTTGCATAACCTAAAGCGGTTGTGTAATTATGTTTTCCATCTTCATAACGGAGAGCTTTAATTCGAGAACCATCATATCCTTCCCAAAGGAATGGTCCATGAGGATAATCAACGAAATTAGGAATGGAGACATACGATATCATCGGACGGCAGAAAATATAAGAATCAAATCCAGTTTTCTTTAAGATTTGTGGCAAACCTCTAGTGTGACCAAAACTATCGAAGTTTAACGCGGTAGTTGGTCTTTGGCCGAATTTCTCCCAGAAATATTCTCTTCCTAAAGTAATTTGTCTCATGAATGATTCACCAGAAGGAACAAAGCAATCGGGTTGACAATACCATCCACCCATGATTTTCCATTTGCCTTCTAAGACTAATTTTTTAATTCTTTCAAATAATTCGGGATCATATTTTTCAATATATTCATAAAGAATTACTTCATTATGACAAAATACAAAATCGTATTTATCTAATAAATTACAAGCGGCATAAAAAGTCGCTAATGCGGCGCCAGCGCCTTCATCCCAATCCCATTGCCAAACTGGATCAATGTGAGAATTACAAATAAGGTGCAAGATTTTCTTCATAATTATTTCTCCGGTTTTATTATTACTTTTATTTTAATGAATAATTTTATTCATTCAATTAAATATCATATTATGACAATATTCGTTAAAAATTCGATATTTTAAAGCAAATTTTTGACAAATGAATAGCGATCAACATAATGTGGACATTTACCATCTTTCCATTGGCCAAATCTTTCAAATGTCTCTGGTCCCACGCTTAAATCTTCTTCCGCATAAACATTATGGAATGGGCCTAATAAATTTCTATTAGAAACAATAACTCCTAGTTTAATCTTATTGATGCCTTCTTTAACAAATTTAGAGATATCAACCTTATGGGTGAACATCATCGTTTCCACAAATTTATCATTAACGAATAAATCAATAGTTTGATATCTTTCAGGAATATTTAACATTACTGATTTATCGTGAACATTAAATTCTTGTTCCACTTCAATCTTTCCTCTAAAGAAGGGGAAACCATCCGTGATGAGATTATCAATCTCTTTCTTTTGTTCACCAACAACGAATTTATTAGCAATAAAAACGTTGTCTTCTTTGCCTTCTTTAAAGTCACCGTAAACACCGAAATTACCTTTTAAGAAAATGGCTTCAATCGTTGTGGTATAGGCTAAACAGTTTTTAAGAGATTCGCTTGCGCCTTCTGTGAATAAAACGTAATACACTTCAGGCAATTGATAATAATTAATTTTCACAACAATTTCGTTATGGCCTTTTTTCAATTCTTTAGCGATGTTATATTCCCATAAATCTTTTTCTAAAACAGTGCCGATTTTAGATACAACTTTATTGTTAACTCTTACTTCTAATGTATGGGTGTCTTCAATTAAAGCAGTACAGATAGAAGGAATAACATCAACATCAAATTCATATTTTAAATAGAGATCTCCTTCATATCTTTCATGTAATAATTGATCCAAGATTCCCATATAAGGAATAGGTTTGCTATAAGAGTTTCCATCTTTAGAGAATTTGACAAAATCTAAAGTTAGATAATTATCAACAGGATGAGAAAGTTTAAAGTGTTTATTTAATCTAATCTCTTCACCTTGGAATTTCTTATCATCTTGTAATTCATCTTCGTTGATAAGTCTAGATTCATATCCCGCAAAATGCATCTTCTTATTATTGATGACTACAACAGCGTCTTCCTTCGCTAAATTAACGATATAGAAGAACCTTCTTTTAGTTTCGTCATCAAAGCGATAGGCAACGCGGATATTCTCATTTTCGTTTGTGGAGAATTCTTGAGCGGCCTTAATTTCTTCTAAGGAAACATTGCTTTCTAAATAATCATAATTAAATGGGAAACCTTCTAAATAGTCTGGTTTTCCTTGCATAAGTAGGACTTTTCCACCATTTTTAACATATTCTCTTAATAATTTCTCAGTGCTTTTATCCATTGTAAACATCAATGGCAACACGAGATATTGATATTCGCATAAACCTAAAGCAAGTTTATTTCCTTTCACAGAACCATATTTTTCTAATAATGTCTCATCAATGAGATGATAAGGAATTTGCAATTGTCCTAATTTCTGTGTGGTCTTTGCGTAAGAATCTTGAATGTCTTGTACAGTTTCAAAAGATCTATCTCTTTTAAAATTAAAATAGCAACTTCTAATCGGTTGAATGACACCGACATTTACTATTTCTGTAGATGTGGCAATTTTATGACCGATTTCTGTCATCGTATCATTGAATAATTTAAAATGTTCATTAACCCAAGGGTTATGTCTTGAATAATGTTCGGGATAATCTCTTTTTCTTTGTCCATGTTCACTATAAGGCAATAGGTGATGGCATAAAAGATTAACACCATTAACGAATTCCCATTCCGCAAGATGTTTTAATTCTTCAGGAGTGCAATCCCAACCCACTAAAGCAAAAGATTCAGTAAGTATTTGTTTTTTGCCAAGCTGAGCACAAACGCTTGTTAATTGTTTAGCGCAGTAATCGTTATTGATGCCTCTAGATAATAAATCCATACCTGGAATATGTTCATATTCATATAAAGGCATGATGCCAGCGCAGCATTGCATTTGCATAGCGAGCCAGTTTTCTTCCACATAATGACCGGTTAATTTGTAGCCATTTTTATCGCACCAATCATAGATTTGTTTAGCGAAATTATTGACCATTAAATATTGCATCGCTTTCCAATAACGATAACGGAAATCGCGGTAGCCTTCTTTTTCGATAAACATCAAGCCGATTTTATCTCTAATATCTTCACCATAAGTGTCTAAGAAATATTGTTCTAAAACATGAGTGTAGGCATGATGCCATCTTTGATATTGCGGTTCATCTGTAAAGAAACCACGGAGGTTATTATATTTATCATGGGCTTTATATTGTTCGTGAGTAAGATTAATAAATTTTCTCACTACCTCTTTATTTAATATATCGGCAGTACTCACAGCGATATTGACATAAACATTCAAACAATCTTTTCCTTCATTGACTCTAATTAAAGAATCACCACTATAATCAAAAGAAGCAAAAGCTTTATGGTCAAAAGGACCATAAGAATATGTCAAATAACAATCGCGATTATTTTCATCTTTTAATAATTCGCCACCAGCAAAACCGCTAGGCCAACCATTTTCATCATAGGCATAGCATTCCATACCTAATTCTTTTGATCTCTTTAAACAAGCTTCGACACAAGAGAACCATTTCTCACCTAAATATGGTGTGGTTAATCCCCCTCTCGCGTGCATAAAGAAACCACCGATACCATTTTCGTGCATCCAATCGATTTGTCGCACTAATTCTTGCTCATCGAGTTCATCGTTCCAACTCCAGAAAGGAATTGGTTTATAAATATTATCCATATAAGTATCCTCTCACAATATATTTTACTAAAAAATATATATAATGAAATAGAAAACAATAACGAAAATAAGTATTATTTTGATATCATCGTGATAACTTTTAAAAAATTATTTTAAATAAAAAACTTGCTCTAGATGTGGCTGTGCTTTAGTAATAGGATCCATCACCATTTCCATCACATCTTTCATATATTCATTCCATTTATCAACAACAGGGGATTCCGCTTGCACTTTTGTGGCGAATTCTACACCTTTTTCGCATTCATAATATCCAAATATAGTGTCACCATTAATCCAAATAGAATAATTAGAGATACCAGCTTCTTTTAATACTTTTTTCATCTCAGGCCAAATATGGTCATGACGATAAATATATTCTTCTTTTTTACCTGGTTTTAATTTAGCGACCCATGCATATTTTTCCATAGCAAATTAATCCTTTGTTTCAAAATTTATAAAAACTAAAAATATTTTAAGACAAAGTTGTCGTTTTTTCACTATTACATAGTAGAGGGTTTAAATAAACTCTCACAATGTTACGCATGGGCGCCTCTTACCGATGACCGATCGGGCCTTCGGGTTAAACAGCCGGGCTAAAGGAAGGGGGTGATAAGTATGGAACTAATTTTAGTTTTCACCATACTATTGCTTCTTGTAATAGTAGCGATTAAAAAATAGGTAGTTAATCCCCCAGATTAATAAAACCTACCCATGCGTAACTATTGTTACTCTTTTAATGTATCACAAATAATTAAGTTTATAAATCAGCAAAATTTTACAATAAATATAAAGCATAAAACGATATAGATTTCTAAATTGTGCTTTTTAAAAATAGTATTACAATAATAGATATTAAAAGTGAATTATGAAATCTCTAGTTGTTAAGAATGAAAACGGGCTTCGTTTCGCACATGAATGCACGACTGTGGAGGAATTAAAAACACGTCCTATTTCTTTAATGCACGCTCACAAAGCGTATGAGATATATTATCTAGAAAAAGGTAATGTCAAATATACTGTCTCCGGTAAAGTATATAAAGTTGCTCCTGGTAGTATTGTTGTCATCAATGCTTATGTTTTACATAAAGTTGATGTCACACCCACAGAAGATTATCAAAGATATGTATTAGAATGTCCGATTAGCAATGTCCCTGTCATCAATGGTGTCAGTCCATTAAATAGATTTTTTAATACCAATAAATTCTTAAATATTATCCCCAAAGAATTCGTCGAAAAATCTAACGCTTTAAATATATTAAAGAGGATGGAAAACGAATATAGTCTAGATGATGTATATAGTAACCATATTCTTTCCTCTAACATCATTCTTTATATTGTAGAGATTGCTAAATTAATCGATAAAGAACAAAAACTAAATTATAACTTTGTTAAAACTCTTAGTAAGAATAGCTTAGTTATCAACCAAGTTATTCAACATATCAACGACAATATCAATAACAAAATATCAATTGAATCAATCGCTAGAGAGATGAATTATTCCAAAAGTTATCTACAACACGTTTTTAAAGAAACAATCGGCGTTCCTATCTCTCAATATATATTGATTCAAAAAATGCAGACCGCTAATTTCTTATTAGAAGAAGGTAAATCATTAAAAGTTATCGCTTATGAATTAGGTTTTAAATATTACCCCACCTTCTTTTCTGCCTATAAAAAATTCTTCGGTTATTGTCCGAAAGAAAGAAAAAATAATTATGAGAGAGTTTCTATTACCAACGAAAATAATTAACTCTAATAAAGTTGTTAATGAAAATTATTTATTTCAGCCAAAAGGATTATATCCTATCCATTTTGGCAATCCGAAAAAACAAGAAGACTTTACTAAATTATTAGGTTTAGGTTCTTATTTAATTCTCGATTTTGGTCAAGAGATGTGCGGTGGCATAAGAATGTTAACTGGCTTAGTAGAACACGCAAATGCAAAAGCGAGAATAAGATTCGGTGAAAGCTTAGGAGAAGTTAATTCTAATATCGGAGAAAAGAATGCTCAAAACGCTCATTCACCTAGAGACTTTGAGACCATTATTACTGGATCAGGTGATTTATATATCGGTAACACCGGTTTCCGTTATGTACGAATTGATTTATTAGAAGATAGATTTGCTTATATCCGTAACATCTATTGTTTTAACGATATGTTCTCCGCAAAACAAATATATGACTATAGGGGAAACGATCAAAGAATAAGAGATATATTTTTAGTCGCTAAAAGGACAATTGATTTATGCTCGGCAACCGGTTATATCTGGGACGGAATAAAAAGAGATCGTACAGTGTGGATTGGTGATGCTGCTCCAGAAGTTATGGCGTTAATGACCCTTTATGGTGATGTAGAACCAATTCAAAATACTCTAGATGCCGGACAAGAATCATTCCCCATCCCCAACTATATCAACAATATTTCTACCTACTCCATGTGGTGGGTCATTATCTTATGCGATTATTATGAAGCATTCCATAAATTAGATTATCTAAAGAGTAAGAAAGATTATCTATTAGGCCTACAAGAGATGTTTGATAAATTAATAGATGAACAAGGTAATCTTGATCCCAATATTAGGCATATGGTTGATTGGCCAACAGTTAAAACAATCGATGAAGATGTAGGAATAAGATGTATCTTCTTATTAGCGTTAAATAAGATGGAATTATTATTTGATGTTTTGAAGATATCCAAAGAAAAAATATCAAAAATCCGCGCAAAAATTGAATTAAAACCATTAATTGTAAGAGAAAAGAAACAAGTTATCGCTTTAAAATATTTCGCTACCGGAAGTATGAGTGATGAAGAATATGAGATATTAATCAAAGATGGAGAAAAAGGTTTCTCGACATTCATGAGCTATTACATATTATCAACAATTGCTTCTAGGGATGAGAAATTAGCAATTGATTTAATGAAGAAATATTATGGGGCAATGCTCGATAAAGGAGCAACCTCATTCTGGGAAGATTTTAATATCGACTGGTGTAAAGATTCTGGAAGAATCGATGAAATGGATCCTCATAAAAAAGACATCCATGGAGACTATGGGGCCTATTGCTATTTAGGCTTTAGACATAGCTTATGTCATGGATGGTCAACAGGTGTAATTAAATTTATTAAAGAACACTGTAACGATTAATAAACCATAATATATGCTGCGTGACCCGCTGAGAGTTGTAACTCTAATTTTTTCGCATTCATCGTCACAACACGTGGTAATCCCGCTTCATATATAACTGCATATTCATAATTTTGATTAAATGTTAATGTTACTTTTTGTAAAGCTTCATTATCAAAATTATTGTAAATATTTTGCACCATATACATATATTTACCATCACTGGGATTTTTTAATCCTGTCGCGAGGGTCCAATCTTTATTAGTATAGACACCACTTAATTCTCCATAAGAACTACTGCTTGAATAATAGGAAGAACTGGTTGCTTGTGAATATAAACCTGCACTACTAGAGCTCCATGTATATTTATATAAATGCACCCATTCATATGTAAAACAGGAAATGATTGGTGCAAAAGCATTCATTTCATGAATTTGCGCTTGGTAATAATAATATAAATCATTTCTTACCCCATCTTTTGTTAAGAAAGCACTATTATCTAGCCATACTTCTGAACCCGTATTAGCGCGTACACAATAGACAAAGAAAGAAAGATGTTTAACACCCATTCCGACAATCATATTATTGATCCAAGAAATATCCGCTCTATTTAAGATACGTGATCCATAATAAGTGACGGATTGGGTTACCATATATAAATCTAAATTATTAGTCTTACAGAATTCAGCGACTATTATAATGTTTCTTAAATAATATTTATTTAAACCTTTGCCTTCGTAGATACCACCTTTACTACTATCCGCAAAAGGATAAGCATCAAATTGAATGAAATTTAAACCGCTACAATTCATAAAAGCCGTTAAATAAGTAACATAGCTTTGCTCACGTTTAGCGTCGGTAAAAGTGCCTGATGAAGTCTGACCAGTCATCGTTTCTTCTGACGCTGTAAGAGGCTGTAAATTAGCGTTAACGTAGAAATCAGTTCTATTTAATTTAGCGAGCACTCGTTTAATAGAAGCAAATATATCTTTGAACCCACCATTAAGCATATTATAGGTATGTTCGTCACCGACATTAACGCCAAAGCAACCCGGTTCATCAATATATAGTTTTAATCTATATTCCACAAAATCATCTAATTCAGAAGTGGAAGAGAAACGATAATTATCGTTAACTTTGGGAATTCTCGTATTGGTATATTTATTACCTGTAGGATTACCAACACTATCAATGGATTCATATAAATCAGTGCCGATTAGAGAAACATTATATTTACTTAAAAGAGTAAATGAAGAATCGACAATCATTACACTTTGATTAAGTTTATAAGCGTTAGCGAATTCATATTTAAGCGCATCAGGTAATGTATAGTCATATAAGCCAACATGTAAAGCTTGTTCATACATCATCTTTAATCCTGTATTTTGATATTCTGAGATTTGTTCCATCCCAAAATATTGTTCATAATCAGTTCTTGAGACATGAGAATTGGTAGATGAATAAGCATGAGTAGCAATACCTTCACCGTTATAAGAAGGTAACGTTTTAACATTCACACTATTAGTGAGAGTGATATTAATCGGGACAATATATTTAGCGTCCAAAGTAAATATTTTTAGATTGACTGTTCCGTTAACTTTTTGATTGTTTTGCTCTGGTAATAATTGCACTAAAGCAGCTTTAGATAAAAGATAATTTGAACCGCTGACTTCATATGGGAATTCTTTATCATCCACCATCATACGATAAACACCAGAATAACCTGATAATGTGTAATAACTATTATCCCCATAATCAGCGCTCACATTTAATGCCGTATTACTAGAAGTAAATGATACGCATTCAAAATAAATATAGTCACAAATATAATGCCCATCATGATAATAAGTGACGATAGCTTTATGAACGCCAACACTTAAACTCTCATGGGCAAAATCAACTTTGCTACTAGACTTATCAATAATAGGTGCAGTGTTATTATCAATGACTAAGGAACGGATATTATTTGTCGATAAAACAGTTAAAAGAGAGGCAGTTTGGCCATTAATTCCATGAATTACACCATTATTTACATAATTAGTTGTATGGGTAATACGAATGTTATCGATATAAATAGTTCCCGCACCAAAAGCATTCGTGGTAAATCTACCGCTACTATTAATATCATCTTTTGTTAATGTTAAAGTCACCCATTGACCTTTAGATAGAGTTAATGTTTTATTGCCTAAAGTAGTCGCAGTCAATCTATTTAAATCATCGGTATAGGCATCAAATGTTAAGACACCATCATCACCCATTATTTTTAAATATTGGGGATTAATTTCCATCGTGCCATTACTGGTTTTGGTCAGTTTTAAACTATATAATCCATCGCTTGCTTTTTCATCGCTAATCTCAGCAGCGGTACAAACTTTCCAACGAGAGACAAAGATGAAATTATTATTATTTAAACAAGATTTAATGTCAGTCTCATTGTTTTCTAAATAGTTTTTAGAAGCTCCGCCATAACCATCATTAGTATCAAAACTTGGCGCGGTAATTTGAAAAGCAGTCGCACTTTCAAAAGAATCGATTTCTCTAGTGGCCAAACGAATATTATCGATATACATTGTACCGACAGGACTCTTATGCATTAAAAAGCGACCACTACTATTAAACATCGCTTTAGTGAAATGGAACGTGTACCACGAATTGGCTCTAATAGTTTCGCCTACTGCACTAACGAATGGTTTATTATTTCCATCGGCAATCGCGCCTGTATCTTGCCCACTCCACCAACCATTAAAAGCGACAGTAGAATAAAAATCAAAATAGATGCCTTCATCAGGGAGATTGTTATAAGAGTAATCACCTCTAAGATAATAATGCACTTCACTAGAAGTGGTTTTATTAATCTTCAATGATCTTCTTCCATCTGTATAATTCTGATAATCAGGACTAACAGTATTACTAGCGTTATTAGTGATAATAATTAAATTCGCACCACCACTAGAAGCGTCTCTTAGATTATATGTATAGGTACTTTCTTTTTCGAAATTACCATATTCTAAACTATTTTTTGAATAATCATAATAATCGTCATAGCATATTGAGAAATTATCTAAATAGAGATCAAATGAACCGCTCGCACCATATTGGATGAACCAATCATTATCACCCATTTGTGAATAAACACCTCTAGTTAAATAGAATTGTTTATAAGTGGTATCAATACCATATCCGGTATTATTAATTTCATAACAAGAAATGATATTGTTGTTATTATTTACATATTGTTTATCAACTGTTTTATGTCGGAAGTTATTGGTCTTAATCGTTCCTTTTGCGTAAAAAGATAAAGATTTCACATTATTATCAGAAAATATATAATCCAAATAACCTTTATCTATAGATAAATGCGCATCCCCTAAAGAGCTTGAACGAGTTGCTTTTAAAGCTTTAGAGCCACCGATACCTTCGTTATTAACAATTTCTAAAGAATCGAAATTATCATGGATAGTAATATAGGAATTAAAATTATCATCAAAATTAAAAGTACTTGTATATGGTTTAATTAAACGATCATCAAAACTATCTAACGAATTAATGAATTCTCTTGTCGGTGTTCCGCCTTCTTTTATATTGACGTCTCCGCTAGGGATATGAAAACGATGTTCATGAGTATTACAGCTCACCCAATATTCTTTAATACCGACACTATCAGTGGTTGCAGATACTTTGTTATAATGCACCCATTCATTAGAAGCAGAAGCAAATTTCATCGATAACGAATTAGATGATAATGGCAAAATAATGCCGCACACAATCGTTATAGCACCAAAAATAGTTAAGGGGATAAATTGTTTAATTCTTTTCATTATTCTTTAACGCCACCTAACGAGAGGTTCGCCATTAATTTATCTTTTAAGAAGATGAATAATAATACCACCGGTGCAGCGGTAGATATAACACCAGCAAATTTCATCGTTGTCGTGATCGTAACGCCTAAAGAACCACTACTACGAGATGATAATAAATAGATACCATACGCTAAAGTTGGATAGCTAGGCATATAGAGAAGTGGAGATTGATAATCATTCCATAAATTGACAAAAGAGATTAAAAATACTGTAGAAATTAATTTAATTGACATGGGGATTACCACTCTTGTCATCGTTTGAAGTTGGTTTGCGCCATCTATTTCTGCAGCTTCTAAATAAGCGTCGGAATAATTTTCAAAATAAGCATAGAAGACAAAAAAATACATGCCAAAGAAATTAAATTTTTGAATTAAGGAACCATATAAAGTGTTATAGATACCCAAATCTCTCATCAAAGTAATCATCGCTGGATAATTGCCGACAATCGGAATGATATAAACGATTAAAACGATACCATATAAAATTTTGGAGAATCTAAATTTATATTTACATAAAACATAAGCGACTACTGCTGGAACAATTGTTTGTAATAAACCACCGATACCAGCGTAGACAAGTGTATATAAAAGCATTTGTAAGAAAGTCACTTCTCTATCTGGTTGAATGATCTCTCCAAATATACGGGAATAATATGTTTGATTACCGGTTTTAATTTTAAATTTAGTTAACATCGCAATGAAGTTATCAAAGGGTTTAAAATCAGGATCGGATTTGCCGTTCGGCCAATAGAAGAAATTACCATCATCAAATTCATAACCGGATTTAAAGGAATTTAAAATAGCCCACAATATGATGACGGTTAATATGACGGTGAATACGATTAATAAAGAAGCGATTAAGGAATAGAAAATCGCTCCGGCGACGGATCTATTTTTAATTCTATTTTTTCTATTTAATTTTAGCCTTGCCATAACATACCACCTAATTAGCCGAAGGCCCAAATCTTAATAATAATTTCCTCACTCCAAGAGTGACGGGGAATAAGACGATAGTAATTAATAAAGAGAAGGCACTTAAAGTGCTATAGCTCGCGACTGTTTCTGAAGAAGGAACTAAACCACCGTTAATGTTCTGCGCTTGACTATAGATGAAATAGCCAATCGTCGCTAATTTATCGTCTTGGAAACCGAAGGTGAATAGATACATCTGATTAGTAAATATCGTTCCGATAGTCATGATGATAAATGATACGATTGTGGGGAAAATACAAGGTAATGTCACAAAGACAAATTCTTGGATAGGATTACAACCATCTAATTCACTCGCTTCTACTAAACTAGGAGGAATGTTGGTCATCGCTCCTGTAAAGAGTAAGACATTCGTACCAAATGACATAAATAAAACGAATATCAATAATGTCGCTCGCCTAATATCTATTTTTGCGTTCACTAATAAATCCGGTAAATTACTACCTGGGAAAGCTTCTGTTAATAAAATCTTCACGATAATAACAAAAACCGTTCCAGATATAATTTGCGGTAAGAATAATAGAACTCTAAATAAACCACCGAACAATTTTCTTTTATAAATGTAATAAGAGAATAATAAAGCAACAGGAATACCAATAAAGAATTCGACAACGAATAAAATCATCGAGTTCTCAATTAACTGCGGTTTATCTTTAAAGATTTGGAAGACATTTTTAAAGTTATCAAATCCTGCGAATGTGACATTATAACCAAGCGCACCTTCTTTAAGTTCGTAATGTTGGAATGCTAAAATGATGCTATCAACGTTAACGTAGATATAGAAAATAGCAAATTGTAATAAAGGTAGCGCTAAAATGAATATGTAAAATAATAATCGCTTAGTGTAACGCGAATTAGCAAATAACGATGTCTTTCTTTTTCTTGCTCTTTCCATATTCTTTTAAATAAAATTTTCTAATAATTCTTCTAAATCTAAGTAGATGGTTTTAAATGTTTTTTTCACTCCCGTAAATATCTTCTCTGAATAAACAGATATTTGGATATAGCTACTACTCATATAATTAGCTACTAATATAGAGATTTCCTGTAATCCTTTAGTGGCGAAGACGTCATAATAATCAACGTTAGCTTTAATATTCTCATACCCATTTTTATTTAAATAATTTACGACCGTATTAAAGGCTTCATAATTAGACATATTGACCTTTATCGGTGGGTATTTATTTTTCTTCGCGCTAGGATCGCCGGTAGCGATATATCGAGAGAACATCATATTAAGCAATAACTCCTGTGGTCTCTTCATCAAAGAAGAGGACGTGGTCTAAATCTAAACAATATTCTTTTTCGTCACCGATTCTTATCTGGTGTTTCGCTGATTCTTTAATCGTAAGTTTTTGTTTATCGATATCACCATAAACAATTTTTTCGTGTCCTAATAATTCCACGATTTCACATTTCACCTTAATAGGATTACTGGGATTTTCATTATTGTTATCGCCTTTTTCATAAATGTCTTCTGGTCTCACACCTAAGAACACATTTTTGTCTTGATAATTCTTTAATAAATTTTGTTGTTCTTTATTTAATTTGATTTGGAGTTTTTCTTCTCCATTAACAATAAAATTATGACCATCAAAATTACCTTTAATGAAATTCATCGCTGGAGAACCGATAAAGCCACCCACAAACATATTCGCGGGATGAGAATAGACTTCTTCTGGCGTTCCGATTTGTTGAATATAACCGTCTTTCATAATGACGATACGACTAGCCATAGTCATCGCTTCGGTTTGATCATGGGTAACATAGATTGTTGTCGCCCCTACTTTTTCGTGAATTTTAATAATTTCGCTGCGGGTTTGCACTCTTAATTTGGCATCTAAATTACTTAAAGGCTCGTCCATGAGGAAGACTTTTGGCTGACGAACAATCGCTCTTCCTAAGGCCACTCTTTGCCTTTGGCCACCACTTAAAGCAGCGGGTTTTCTTTTTAAATAAGGAATAAGACCTAATATTTCTGCCGCGGACATAACGCGGTCAGATATTTCCTTATCAGTGTAATGTCTAAAAGCATATAAAGGGGTATCGTCAGTGTGTTGTACGCGGTAAATTTCTTCTTTAATGGCTTTGATGCGTTCTTCATCCTTAACTTCCGCTTTATAAAGTTCTTTTAATTCCATATCTAATTCTTTAACTTTTTTACGGTCATAAGATAAGACTTGCGTGGAATATTTTAAATCTAATTCTAATAAGGCTTGTTTGGCTTCATTGCTCTTTTCAAATTTAAATTGGCTGATATTCGCTTTACTAGCTTTCTCTTGTTTTAAAGCTTTAACACCTTCATTTAATTCCTGTTGTTTTTTAGCGATAATCTCTTCGCGTTCCACTTTATAATCAGGATTAGAAGAATCTAAATCCATCACTGGCATCCACGTCTTTCTTAAACGTAAAGCAAACGCCATATTTTCATAAACGGTCATATGAGGATATAAAGCGTAGTTTTGGAAGACCATCGCGATATCTCTATCTTTAGGAGCGATCGTATTAACGCATTTATCGTCGATCCAAATCTCTCCATCAGTGATTTCTTCAAATCCCGCGATCATTCTTAAAGTTGTGGATTTACCACATCCAGAAGGACCGACAAAGACGATAAATTCTTTATCTTTAACTTCTAAATTGAAATCAAAAACCGCTTGTACTCCATTAGGATAGATTTTATTAACATCTTTTAATAACAAAGTCGCCATAATAAACTCCTTTAATTCTTCCAAGATAAGACACTATCATCGATAGTCCAGTAATTAGGATTAAATGAACTGAAATCATTTTTTGCGTCTTTCATATCATTATAATTCAAATAATGTTTTATAGATGTGTTAGGGACATAGTTAAACGTCTCTTCAATTTCCGGATATCTTAATGAATCGCAATAATATTTTCTATTAACAGTTATAGGGGTAGTCGACACTACATAAACTTCATTATAAGTGGAGTCATTAGAAGTACTGCTTTGTAATAATACAGACATAGAACCATAATTAACATTCGCAGTTACATTACCAGTATATTCAAATAAACAGTTTGCTACTTTCGCATTATTAGTGAAACAACCGACCACCAAAGCATTATCTTGAGTCGCTATATTACTGCTAGAATTAACGTAGACATTTTGAATAGTAGCAGCGTAAACATAAGTCGCTAAAGCAAATTTGTTCTCTTTAGATTCCGTATTTAAAATAACATTTTTAAAGGCGACATTTTTGACAATAGCGTTATTTCCTAATACAAGGAATAAACCACCTTTAATCGCGTTTAAATTGCTAATAACATGCCCTTGTCCATCAAATGTTCCAACAAATCCACAATCAGCAGATATTTCATTAGGCCCCTTACCGATAACACGAGTCTGATCTTGATAAGTAACACCACTACAATCAATATCGTTAGCGAGGATATAATAACCATCATTTTGGAATCTATTAACTTTATCGATATCGGTGCCGAAATTAATAATGAACTCATCTAAGTCACGAGCTGCTCTAATAACTTTCGCATAAGCTTTAAAAGTCACTACACAAGCAGCTTTAGAATTATATAAAACAATTTGTTGACTGGCTAAATTATGAGATTTAATACCTTTAACTTTGCCGTCGATAACTTCATATTCTTCCCCTTCTAATGATGTCGCTTTCACGATATTTTTATCATCGGGGAAATAATTAAATATATCGCTTGGGAATTCACCAATAGAAGCGTCAATAATTACATCTTCCACTAAATATTCATCGATATATACAAAATTAACTTTGATAGGAATATTTTTGCTATACTCCATATAAGATAGTTTTAATGTAGCCTGTCCAGTTTTATTAGAAGTAATAATTTTATTTGTGGCATCGTAATTAACGACGTGATCTTCATCGATTAATTCGAAAATAACATCATTAGTTTTATCTTCCCCATTAACTAATAATTTCACTACTGGAGCAAATTCAGTCATATAAGTTTGTTCTTTATAATGATCTAAAGTGAATAAATCAATGGAAGAATATACTCTTTGCCCACTATTACGTTCCATAAGAACAAATTCCACAGATTCTTTAATTTCCACATAGATTTGATATGTCAATAAATCATTACCTCTAAATGAGGCGTTAATCTCAAGATTTAAATCACCAATTTTAGTGGGAACAAAAGTGTTACCATCCATTCTTCCTTCGCCACTTAAATTCTCGATATTATAAGTCACGGAATCAGGCATAAAAATACCACTTCCAAATTTCACATCAACATCAAAAACAAATGACGTTAATAAATCTAATTGCAAGTGATGGTTATTAACACCATTAACGCGAAGCATAGGGATTTGATCGTTTAAAGAAACGATAAAATTACATGTCGCACTAGCGTCACCCTTATTAACGGTCACTAATGATTCACCTTCTGATAAAGCGGTAACATAACCATTATCATCAATAGAGATAACCTCATCATTTTCATTTTGATAAGTGGTTTCATATTCTTTATCTAAATCTTCGTAGATAACGGAAATAGGGAAAGATTCACCAATTGATAAATTAACGCGAGAAGCATTTAAAACAATTTGATTCTTTCTTTCTACTTCACTACTAGTTTCTTTCTTCTTTTGGCAAGAGAATAAACCGAGAGTAAGAGGTAATAATAAACAAGAAAATAATAATTTCGTTCTCATAAAACCTCCTATAGATACATATTAGGTAATTCTATAACAGACATACCATCAGACTCTCTAGTAGACATCCCTTCTAGTCTTAAAGCGAATATATCGTCTTTTAATCTCGTCGCAATTTCTACACATTCTTGATAAGTCAAATCGATAGAACCATATAAACTAAGTTTTGCGTATAGAGGGAAGAAAGCTTCCGCTTCAATGTTATATTTAAAGATGCGTTTTTGTTCTTCACTAGCACGCGAATTAGCATTCACTTCTTGAGCTTTATCAATTTGAGCGATTAAGCCATTTAAACCACCAAAAGAAATATATTCTCTTTTATCGATACGATTATAGATACTTCTTTCATTGACTAAAGTATCGTAATTATCTTCTAGCATTTGTGCGTAAAAACCGCGTAAAAGTCCAAAATAATTCCACATTTCTTGATAAGCTTCACCATACATAGCCTTGAAATAGCGAGCGACTAAAGTGTGTTGATCTAATGTAGAATCCCAAGATAATTTGGTATTTAAATAAACTTTTAAATTATTGAAGTTAGTTCCGGTATTACCACTTTCTTTAGTGTCTTGTCCTTGAGCGAAGAACATCTTTAATCCTTTAGAAGAGATATAGTTATACATCTTCTGATTATAGAAGGAGAACGAATCAAAGAAATATGGATATAAAGTGAAATTAGTTTGATATAACCATAGATATGTGGAATCAGTTAAGCATCCCCAAGAATCAATAGTTTCTTTAATACCCATATTGCCATTAACTCCCCCTCTATGCAGAGGATTATTAAAGAAATCGAATTGAACATCACCTCTATCAATAATCGCTAAATAGACACCAGTATTCTTCTCTAACACCACTTCCGAATAAGAAGGTGTATAAGTATTTTCTTTACCTTCGTGTATAGTAACAGGCGCATCGACAAAAGCGTTATAAGCAAAATAGATAATTTGGAAATTCTCGCGATAATATTCTTTATTTTCTTCGAGTTTTTGCCAGGCATCAATTCTTCTAGCGACTTCATTAACAAAAGTAATAAGAGTAGAACTTATCGCCCCATATTTGGCTTCATATTGGCGACAATGTTCACAGTTACATGTATTATGATTATCTTCCATAGTAAATGTCATAACATTCATTTGAGGATAATCCTTGGGAGTGAAATGAACCATGGAATTTTGAATCTTTTTAGTTACTAAATCAACAAGGGCTTCATATTCTTCGGCATTGCCGTGTGCGGTATAACATAATTGTGGATCTTTCGTGGTTGATAAATCAGAGAACCAACTGGGATGAGAACCAGAATATAAATCAAATGGGACATAGGTATTCGTATTAGTGGATATTTTACTCGGTGAAGAATAATCTCCGATAATACGATAAACAGGCATGAAATAAAAACCTCTACCCTTAGTGTTTCTCATGCGATAGCCATAATGACTTTGATCATAATTACCATTCCCAGGAATGACAAATCCATAGTTCTGCGCGCGATGAGGAATATCAGGAATATCAGTGACATCGAAATTATATAAAGTGATGTTTTTAACATTTCTATCTATTTCATAAATATCAGGTGAATATTGTTCATAACGGAAATAGATATGCATGAAATCATAGACGGCATGTAAAACACCATAATCGCTTCCACCAAGGAGGAATATCGTATTATTTTTGGTGATGATACGCACCCCATCATCAGTTAGAGAATTTAAATTTTCATCTAAACCAGAAGTCTCATATAATTTAGTGTTACCTAATGAGATATAAGTATCATCTTTATTAAAGGATAAATTTCTATCGAGGACGACTGGAATATCTATTTCTGTTGCTTGTTTAAAGAAATAAACGAATTCATCTCTCGCGGTTATTATTTGCCCGACAGTGTTTTCAGGGATAACTAATTTATATTTAGTTTGCCCATTTCTAATTAAGGCTTTACCTGTTTGGGTATAAGTAAAATCATGAACACCTTGATAATAAGTTTTTGAGGGATCGACATGGACATCGCTATAACCGGTAGTGACGACACCGTGTTCATCGATATAAACGTGTTGATAATTATCAGTGACAGTGTTTTCTTTTTTACCTTTACATCCAGTTAAAGAGGAGAAAGATAATAAGGTAATGCCTAATAATACAAATAATTTGTTATTCTTCATCTTTATTCTCCTTCTTAACTCACTCTCACTGTGTAATAAGTACTAGCGATATTGCCACTAGAATCTTTTGCCACATAATAAATACGATAATCACCAACTTCATCTAATGTGACTGTCTTACCAGTCATTTTTGTGTAGATAAAATTAGGTGATAAAACATATGTAGAAACTTCTACATCTTTATCGTAATTATCGCTAGCTATATATCCTTGAATCTTATGTTTGCTATTTAATTTAGCTAAAACCACTGTCGAAGTGTTATAGCCGTTATTTAAAGTAATTTCCGGAGCGACGGAATCAACATTATAAATAATTCTTAAACCGGAATTACCTGAGGAATTACCCGCTTGATCTTTATAGGAATAATAAATCTCATAGACACCGGGTTTATCTAAATTAAAGGAATAGAATTTATTGATATCTTGATAGCCATCTAATAATGTTCCATCGTTACTATTAATTATTTCTCCATCTTCAAAATCATCATTTTTGTAATAAGTGACAGTAAAGAAATAATTATTTTCAAAATATGGAGATAATGTATCGCTTGGATATAAGAACTCTAAATCGATTTGTTCTCCTAAATAATGTGTGCCTTCGATATTAGGAACATTAATAACGGGTGAAACTGCATCGCCAGGGACATTATTAATAGTTTGCCCGTTAATATTTCTAATATCTAAATTAGCCGCACCATTAAGTTCGTGGAAGACAAAGGATAAATAGAATCTATCGGATTTAAAAGGATTGGCTAATAAATCACTATTATCAAATGAATCAGAGATAATTTGTCTTAATGGATCATATGTTAATGTATAGGAAATAGGATTAACACTATATTCCACCACTCCGTTATAAGAAACCTTGACGGTATTATCAACATCGCTTCTAGCAAATGTAAAAACATATTGATTATTTTCATCTTCAAAATCAGTTAAAACAACATCTAAAATCGCTCCATTAAATTTGCTACTAGATAAATCTAATGTTAAATGGAAATTAGAGAAATTAAGAGGATTAATAAATGTTGATTTCGCTGTACCGCTAGTCGCGGTATTAAGACGGACATAGGAAGAATTAGATTCGCTAACGATATTCTCGTTATCAAAATATACTTCTTTATTTAATCTTCCATTAAAGCCAACATCTTTAACAGGGATGATATCAGAAGTATAGATAACTCTATTATCATAACGATATTCAAATTGCACTGTCTCTAGAGCATTAGTAGAGAAATTCTTAATATCTACTTTTCTATTAAAGCCTTTATCATCTTCGTTGATATAAACGTCAGGACTATAATAAGAAAGTTCTTTTTTATCCGCTTTAATCGCAGAAGCATAATCTAAAGTATAAGAAGCATTTTTAATAATATATTTTGGTAAGGATAGATCATCTAAATAAATATTATCTGATGGTTTTGCCACCATATTATAACTATATGTATAGGTAGAAATACCATCACTATAATCATAAATGATTTCGTAATTACCGGGTTTTTTCACAAATAATGACCAACTATTCGTGTTGATATCGATGACATTCTCGTCTTCATAAACAGCGCGACAGTTGATAGAAGGAGTGTTGTTATAAACGGTAATTGTAGGAGTTGGTAAAGTTATTTTTTGACCAGCATCAACTTCGTTTATTTCCTCAACATTAAAGTCTATTGATTTATTAGAAGAAGTGACAATAGCATTGAGATTAACTAATCTCGTACCGACATTACCAAAGGAATCTCTAGCGGTATAAACAACTGTGTATCTACCGGATTGAGTAGGGGTAAAGGAATTATCGATAACACTGACTTGGTGTTCTTGAGAAGAACCATATTCATAATAAACAGCAGTTGAAAAATCACCGTGGTAGTTATAATCGATAACTGTGGGATTAAATAAATGGAATTTTTCATTAACCGCGATATTAAAATCATTATTATCGTTATCTAAAGTGATAACAGGTGCGGTCTCATCTTTAACGTTTTCAATATTTAAATTATCAACACCGTAAATCTTTTCAATATCATAAGAAGCTTTATCAGAGAAATATTCGCTTCCATAGACAGATATAATTACTTCACCTGTAGTAAATCCCGGGAAGGCATTATTACCATGAAGAACAGCTTCATCTAAATCATTAATCCAGAAAGTGCTGATGTGTTTAATATAGACTTTCATGGTTTCATAATCATAATAAATAGAGAAGCCATAATCATCCGCATTATTTAAATCTGCGGTTGTAGATAGATCAAATGTTGTACCAACTGCAGAAGTAAAAGAATCGCCATTATCTCTATAGCGTCTTTCTTTTAATGTGCCAGTAGCAGTATTTAAAGTGGCACCGAAACTATTAGAACTTAAACCGATATATTCACGGTACGAAACACCATTAATATTGACTAAGCGATTACCTGTACCTTTAGCGTTAGCGGGTTCAATACCCACTTTATCTTGATTAGAAGCACCGATAACAGCGTAGAATTGCTGTCTATTATTACTGGTGTTTGCCGTGCGGTAATAAATAAATGTTTCAAAATAAATAGAGGGATCATAAGCGTCTGTCACTCTTATCGTGGAACAATTCGCATCGATTGGTAATGGCCTTGGTTTATCAGGATCGTTATATTCATAAATTGTTCCTGGAGCCATATCTTTACCTTTATTGTTTGGATTCGCTCTTAAACTATGTGAATAAGGATGATAAACCACGATCGGTTCATCTAAAGAACTGCCATTAATATTGACCACTTGATTAAAAGTGAAGACATCGTTTTCTGCTAATGTGACACTGATACCAGGTGTAGGGTTGTAATTAGTTGGGATAGCGTCAACATATTGTGCATAAGAACCCTCTTTATTAAATTGATAAGCGTCATTATAAACGCGGAAATTATAATAGGCAAAAAGTGTTAAGGAAGCGCTCTTATGAACGAATCCACACTCATATAAACCCGCTACATCTAAGACATAACGGTCTTTTTTATAAGTCTTACCGTCAGGATATTTCAAATAATAATCGTTATAAGAATAGAGATTATCTTTATAAGAGATTTTTCCTTTAGGAGTGATAAAATCTGAATTGATTTTATAAGTTTCTGGAAGATCTTTATCCGCGACAAAATTTCCTTCGCTAGCTTCTACTTCGGTAAAGGTGTTATTTTGCTGAGAAATATAGGAAAATACACCACTCGTTACAGCAGTTAAACAAAGTAAGGAAATAATTAAAAATCTTTTTTTCATAAATTATTAATTAATTTTTGTAATAAACATTTTCCCAAGTATCTTTAGAGATAAAGGAACCTTTAACAACGCTTTCTGGACTATTCTTTTGGTCTTTATCAGTGAAAGCGCTGATATAGTCGTTATAAGTAGTTCTACCAATTGTGGTTTGCCAAATAGGTGCTCTAATACCGAATTGGAAATCACCTTGGTGTCTACGGAATGTATTTGATTTAGCGGTGGTATAAACAACACCGTTATTTTCTTTAAGTGCTAAAACTTGTTTTTGGAAACCGCTTAAGGAAAGAGTTACTTCACTAGAATTAAAATCATATTCAATCGCCGCTTTACCAACACCGGTAGTCTTGGTGAAGTTTTTAAGTTGTTGTTCACTATATAAGAATTTCACGAAATCTAAAACAGCTTTTCTATATCCTTCGCTACCTCTATCCATCGCGTTTTTATTAACAACACAATAGGAATAACCAGTATCTAATAAAGGAGTCTTATAGCCTTCACCTGTGGTGTCTACATTAACAGAACCTGTTAATAATGATGGCAAACTCATCCAACCGATATTTCTATCTTCACGGTTTTTCTTCTTATAAGCTTCAAAATATCCTTCGGCATTAGCTTCGTTAAACCAATAATTACCTTCGATTAACATCGCACTGGTGTATTTATCAACTCTATCGATAAAACCACGTTGTGTTTGTTTATTATCAACACCACTATTGATGGATTTATCAGTGAAGAAATTACAATCGATAAAGATTTTCATCAAGCCAGCTAAATAATATCTTTCATATGTTTCTCTCATTAAATAGCCTGTTGCTTCATTAACGGTTTTAGAAGTAAATCTAGGAGCGGGGATACCACTACCGGTACAGAATAATTCATTAATGCCATCCATGATGATGTTACCACTACTATCGATATCTAAAATGTTCGCGGTTCCATCAAAATCATAGAAATTTTGAATACCTTCTCTACCTAATAAAGAGGTGAGGAAGCCTTGTAATAGATAAGCACTATAGTCTCTATGGTTGCCAACACAAGCTAGAGGGGCTAAACCATTAGCTTTTAAACGAGAGCAAAGAATGAGGAATTCTTGCACTGAAGATGGTAAACCATCATCTTCTGTACCATATAATCCATCATTGCCACAGCTCTTTTTCGCATTAGCGGAACCGATAAAATTAGCAGCACCAAAATTATAATTTTTGCCACCTTCTGTTATAGCGGCTTCATAATTAAATACATCGGTTTCATCGGGTGCAGCAAAATAGCATAATAATCTATCAAAAGCACTGATATCATATGTTAAACCAGGATACCATTCATAATGTGGTAAAGCGTAATAATTGCCATCTTCACCTTTTAAAACAGAACGATAATCTTCATCGATCTTTTCTTCAATGGTTTTGGTTTCACTTTCATCCGCTTTTTGCTTTAATAAATCGCTGATATCATAGACGAGTTCTTTGCTCGCTAAAGTATATGGAGCGTCACCTTTTTCAGTGAAATAAATCGCGTTACTAGATGTCTTCATTGTCGATAAAGCACCTTGAGAGTCGGTGTTACCAGTCCAAGCGATTTTAACACCGGTTTTACCGTCTTCATAGGAATCTGCGGAATGTAATTCTTCAAATTCTTTAATTGCATTTGTTAACCAAACATTACCAACACCACCATTAAAGCTATAGACGCTGATATTTGTTTTGGTTTTGTCAACACCGCCACCAGAGAGACAGCCAGTTAAAGACATGGCTAATACCGCAAAAGGAATAATTGTTTTAATAATTTTCTTCATAATATTTACGTACCTCTTTTTTAAAATATTTATTTATAAGTTAACAACAATGTTATCTATATATAATGTTCCAACGGTAAAGCATTCGCGGAATAATCTATAAGCATTAATGTTGTTAAAATCAGCTTTAGTAAATGTTACAGTGGTCCATTGACCTTGAGTTATAATTCCCATTTTTTCATTGGTGAATGTTATGTCATCAGTGTAGAAATCAATGGAGACTGTACTGGTATCAGACATTAATTTCACAAGACGAGGATTAAATCTCACCGTACCATTTTCTTTATTAAAGACCATCTTTAAGCTATAACCACCATCACTGGCCTTTTCATTAGTGATACCGCCCTCTCTAACAAAGCCCCATTCAGCAACGAGTAGATAATCTAAAGCAGCATCTCTTAAAGCATTAGATTCCGCGACAGTAGTAATGACACGATTACAAACATTGAAATAGCCCCCTTGAGCGTCATTAGGATCTGGGAAAAATCCAGTAAACACATCTCCCTCAAATGATTCTCTTAAACTAGAAGTAGCGATTCTAATATTATCGATATAAATTGTTCCTACTGTTGAACCTTTAGCCATCAAAAATCTACCATCAGATGTGATTCTAGTTTTATCAAAGTGGAGAGTATACCAAATTCCTTTTTGTACTGATTCGTTGACTTTACTAACAAAATGTTTGTCATTGCCATCCACAATAGCACCAGTATCTCTACCTTCCCACCATCCATTGAAATTAGTGGTGACATATAAATCAAAGATAATGCCTTCATCTGGTAATTGATCGCGAGCAAAATCACCACGCAAATAGAAATTAACTTGGCCATTTGCTTTATCTACACCTATTGATCTTTGACCTTCAGTTTGGATATCGTAATTAGCTTGCACTTTATTAGGTCCAAATGAACCAGTCGCCAAGAATTGAGCCGCACCACTAATAGCATTTCTCAAATAGAATGTATTAGCGTCAGGATTATCCATCTTACCATTTTCTAATCCGTAATAACTCTTATCAAAATAGTCATAACGAGAGGCTTGGAAATTATCTAAATATAAAGTATGAGGACCATTCGCACCACCATATTTAATGGACCAATCGTCATCGCCCATTTGCGAATAAACACCTCTAGTTAAATAGAATTGTTTATAATTATTAGAGATACCATACCCAGTACTATTAACTTCGTAGCAGGAAATAATATTTTCATTATTACCAACATATTGTTTATCAACTGTGATATGTCTAAAGTTATTAGTCTCTAATGTTCCTTTCGCATAGAACGATAAGGCTTTAATATTAGTGTCGCTAAAAATCTTATCTAAATAATCTTTATCGATATTTAAGAAGCCTTCACTATCGGTGACACAGGCTAAAGCTTTAGAGCCATTTAAGCCTTCATTTTCGATTACTTCGATAGATGTAAAATTATTGTTATTACTAATAATTCTATTATTACCATCTTCAAAATCAACCGCTCGATAGGTGGGGAAATTAAATTCTTTAGTTAATGTAACGTTAGAGGCAATGGTCCATTTCTCACCAGAAACAGCCACTTCGCTACCTTCATAGAACCAACCATTAATTCCACCTGAAGATAATAATTGATAAGGAGAATCATAAGTTACAGAAGTTGTTTCAGTAGTTCCTTCATAACTAACTGTATATTGATTAGCGATAACAATCGCTTCTACGATTTGTGGATTACCAATTTCATTTAATTCTAAAGTGACATTCTCGGGCCAAGAAACTGTGTAACCAGTCTTTTCTGGTGTAGCGGGTTTTTCAATATCTGCCCAAGTTTCATCCGCGTTATAACCAACTGGTTCACCAACAGGTTGGCCTTCAAAAGTAAATTGAACGTAATATTGATGAATAACATATTGCGCTACTACTTCAATATCTTGATCCGCTCTTAAATTATATTCAGGCCAAAAACCATCAAAGCCTTCTTTATAAGGAACTTCTGGTTCATTAATAGAAACTGTTTCAATAGTAAATGTTTGTGTTTCACCAACTTGTTTGGTTTTTGCTTCATCTTCAAAGAATTTAATCGTATGAACATTAGCTTCTCTATTACAATAAATAGTCATATTCTCGGCTTTAATTTCATAAGGTTGCCAAGCATAGGTATAACCAAATTCATGAGGAAGTTCTGGGATATTAGGAATAACATCATCTTCAATAGTAAATGTCGATGTTCCTAAAATATCATCGTTATAAGAATTAATAAATGTAGCGGTATAACTAATTAATGTATAAATCGGTTCAATAGTTAAATCGGAAGTCATTTCTAAAACGTTATATTCTTCCCATTCCGCTTCATATCCCTCTTTAGGATTGATATCAGGTTCTACTTCCCAGGCATCTTGTTGGGTAGTTACACCAGGAGTAACAGTCAATTTAACATCTTGGATATCACCAGGTTCTGTCTGATGAAATGTTAAAGTATATGTTTTAGTTGCGGCTTTCGTGCCACAAGCAGACAACACCAAAAAACCCGAAAGAAGAAACATCGCTGATAAATAATTCTTTTTCATAAAATATCCTCCGTGGGATGTCGTAGGAATTATCTTATCTAAAAGATAATAAATACATTTTTATATTATTTTTAGCATTAACCCTTGTCAATTTTTCGCAACTTATTTAATTATATAAATATAATTAAGATTAAAATTGATGTATTTGATTATATATTTTTTAAGCATGTTTTAATATTTAGATAAGAAATGTGCTGTATTTCAAAAGGTCATGGATTGGCCCATGAGCTTAATGGCATTTTTTAGATGATATGTTGAATTCTATATATTGAAAGAACCAAAAAGACTAAGGATTTTGAGGTCCTTAGCCTTTTGATATTTTAGAATCTAATGTTCGCTTAAATATTAAGCAGGAATATATCTGATGTTATCGACGTAGAGTGTGCCAGCGCCAAAGGAATTCTCAGTGAATCTACCGGAATCGCTATAAGCGCTATTCTTAATAAAGTCATTGAGAGTTAAAGTAATTGTTGTCCATTGACCTTTTGTTACTGTAATAGTTCTTCCACCTAATGTAACGATTTTATTATTGCTAATATCATCAGTGTAAAGATCTAATGATAGGGAACCGCCATCTTTAAAGAGCATACCTTCATAAGATGGGGAAACTCTTATTGGAGTGTTTCCTGTTAAGTTTAATTTTAAGGAATAGTCTCCATCTGAAGACATTTCATCCGTAATTTCAGCTGATGAGCATCTATTCCATTCGGATTCGACTAAATAGTTCTTTTTTGAATCAATTGTAGCCATATAACTAGTATCAGTGCCAATCTTATAGTTAACAGCACCGCAGAATCCATTATTAGAAGAGTAATTTGGGAATGAGAATGAATAGGCATGCTCAAATGATTCTAAAGCACCGGTCGCTAATCTAATATTATCAACATTAAATGTGCCTGTAGCGCCACCGCTCATAAACATAAATGTACCATTTGTCATTTGTGCTTTTGAAACGTGCAATGTGATCCATTGACCAGCATTAATTGTGTGTCCCTGATCTTTTACAGGATTATTTATTCTATAGAAGTCATAATAAAGTGGTTGTGAAGGATTTTGTCCATCGCCTATTGTACCAGTACCATAGTAAACTGAATCATCACTATGGAATCTTGTCCATGTAGCATTCACAGCATTATAAGCATAGAAATCAAAGAAAATACCAGCATCAGGGAGTTTATCAGGATTAAAGTTTTGACTAGCTGCTCTACCTAAAACAAAATTAACATTACCGCTTGCGGTTTTTGCTACTGAAACAGAAGCAATACCTTCCGAACGATTAACATAGTCACGTGTTACATCACTAACAATACCAGTAGAAGGAGTTGTAACTTGGAAGTCTGCTTGTTGATTTTTTGCATCTCTTAAATACCATTCTTTTCCTGCGGTATTTGCGTATAAACCACCACTATCAAGTGTAATACCGGGACGATTTGTTACATTATCAAAATATGATGCTCTAAATTCATCTAAATAAACTGTAGCGCAAGCACCAGCTTGTAAGAACATAAAATCGTTAGCGGTAACCATTTTGTTATACATATCTCTAGTAATGTAGAAAGTTTTATAACTTGTTGATAAACCACCATTTTGCGTTGTTGCGTTAGTAGTATCGTATGCAACAGTACCTGGTCTTGAGCGGAATGTGCCTGTTGCGGTTTCACCTCTTGCAGCAAAAGAAATAGTTGCTATGTCTTCCTTGGTAAAAATGGATTCCAAGAATGCTTTAGCGATTGAAAGATTAACAGATCCATTGCCATCAATACAGCTGAGCTTAAGAGCTTTTGAACCATCAATACCTTCACCATCAGCGATAGATAAAGAGGTTGTAGAGGCGTGTGGAATAAAGTAATCATAATTTCCATCTTCAAAATCGATAACTTTTGGATATTTGTTTATTAATCTATCGTCAGTCGATTCCAATGAATTAATAAATTCTTGCGTGGGCGCGCCTTTTTCATCAATTGTTACGTCGCCTGTAGGGGCTACGAATTGATGTTCATGAGAATTACAGCTAACCCAATATTCTTTAATACCTTTATTGTATGCGGTGGCTTTAACACCATCATAATGAGACCAAACTTCAGCATTACTTGCAAACGAACGTAAAGCCTTTGGACCCAATATTGTAGCGGCCACTGTGCCAGATATCGCGGCAACGGCGACAAAAGAAGATATTACAAAAATTTTTTTCTTGTTTTTCATACAAAAATCTCCTTGTGTAATGTTAATTGAATACTAACATTGAAAAATCAAGAATTAATTAAAATTGCCACGTCTATAGCATAATTTAATATTTTTAAAGTGAAGTATGCTATTTTATTGTCTAAATTAGTCGTGATTTAATCCCCTCAAATAATAATCGGGGTAATTATCTTTGTTAATATAAGCATCGAATTTCGATGTTACATATAAAGTAATAATTAATAGGAAAATAGGATATAAGAAAACTATCGCCATAACGATGATGGCATATTTAACCCAAATCAAATCCATAGGGATAAATATTGTCCCCACTAGAAGAAGCATGACCACCATCGAAAGTAAAGACCATCCGATAGTCTTCACATAGAAGAATAATCCATTTCTTAATAATGCCCCAAAACTAGAACTATAAGTATTGTTCAAAAATAATATCCAAAAGAAAATTGGAAGGAATATTAAAGCGAACATCAGAAGTCCAAACGCTGATATTAAAGTTTCCGGAAACAACGAATAAATAAAATATGCTAAAGCGTATAAACCACCAAAAATCAGAGCAAAAATGATGTTTTTTCCCGCATTTTGCTTAATTCCTTCGCTAAAATCTTCTCTAAAATATATGCCTTCTCCCCAGATCAAATTTCTTAATATTCTAATCACTCCCGTCATTCCCAAGACAACGATTAAAGAGAATAAAATCATCCCTAAATTAAATAACCAGTGGAACAACATCTTGGTCTGTTCTACATCTTCCGTGGAATTATCAATTAGAGACATGAAATAGAAATCTCCAAACACGGAGAACGCTAACAAGGGAGCGAAGAATAATAAAAGCATCAGGCCACATTTTAAAATGACCATATAGTTCATCTTAAAGACATCGATAAATTGTTCCCTTCTCTTTCTCGGGAGCATCGACTTACTATAATCTACTCGACTAACTTTCTTACTCATGTGGTAAGTCTACCTTTAGTTGCCTCACGACTTCATTCTCACTCAATAAGAATTCATCAGGCGTATATGTTCCAATAATTTTGCCTTTATCCATGACATAAACATAATCAGCGAGAGATAATGCATCAGTGATATTATGAGAAACATAAATACATGTCGTATTATATCTTTTCACCAAATCTCTAATTAAAGATCTAATCTCTTCCGATGTCTCTTTATCTAAATTAGATAATGGCTCATCCATCAAGATAATATCCGGTCTTTTGACAAACGCTCTCGCGATTGCCACTCTCTGCTGTTGACCGATGGAAAGATATTTCGGTTTTCTCGTAAATAAGAAAGATATACCAATCGCATCGCTTATTTCTCTCACTCTTTGATCAATTTCTTCTCTCGGAAGTTTTAATAACTTCAGAGGATAAGCGATATTGTCATAAACGGTGAGATGAGGATATAAAACTATCTGCTGATCGACATAGGAGAGGTTTCTCTTTTGCACGGCGATATTAAGAATGTTTTCTTCATTTAAGAATAATTCCCCATCAAATAATATTTTGCCGCTTATCGCGTTCAAAATAGAGGATTTACCGCATCCAGAGAACCCAATTAAGACATTGATTTTTTCATTATGAAAAGAAAAGGAAACTTCATCCACTGCGGTGACGATTTCCTTTTTCTGTCTGTAATATACTGAGAAGTTTTTAAATGTTAAGGTGCTCATTAAGATTAATATACAGTAATATTAAATCCTTTACTAACCTCTTCTTCTAAATAAGAAGCTGTCGCCACACATTTAGTGGTTCCCACACTTAAAGCGGTCACGACATTATTTGAAATAGAAACAACTTGGGGATTACCAATTGTGTAACTGATTAAAGCATCATTAATAATCTCATTACCTAGCTTCACACTAATCGGAAGATTAAATGTATCGTTAACGGCAAGAGTGAAACTATCTTTATCTAAAACGATTTGTAAAGAATCATGAGAATCATATGGTTTAACTTCCACATAGATATTAATTGTATCTTTACCGCCTCTCACGGTGATGAAAGTATTGCCAGCATGAACAGCGGTAATTAATCCATCATCAGAAACGGTTGCGACATTTTCATCAACACTGGAATAGAAGACAATCGTACCTGGTTTTAAGATTGTTGTTTCTAATTGATAGGTATCATCTTCCATTAAAGTGACTTCAGAAATATCAATTCTAATCGCATGTTCACTAGGAGTCACACTACTAGTGTTTCCTTTTTTATTGTTACAAGCCCCTAATAAGAAAGGTAATAAGAATAATGATAATAATATTTTCTTCATAATCTTTCCTCCTAGGCGAATAAAGCATCGATATCTATTGTCGTGCCACCTTCAACGCTTTTCATGATGCCGAAGAAACCGGAATAATATTGGAAGATCTCTTTCATTTCCGCTTTTTCTTGGTCGCTGACATCCGCTTTACAGAGAGTCATTGTTAAATAGATAACACTGAGGTATTCTCTCATAATTCTACCCTTAAGAATGAAGTAGAAATCGTTATCTTCATTTTGATAATGACTGATCTTCTCCACTGCGGTTTTAAATAATTTTACATAATAACGCAAGACGGAATATGGATAGATGTTCTTATTAGAAATATTAGTGTAGATAGTACCACCGTCGCCTTGAGAAGCATGATAGGCCGCTAATCTATCTCTCACCATTTGATAATATTCATAAATCTCTGGTGCAGCATCGTAGAAATAATGATCGATAAAATCTTTAGCGAGTACTTCATAATCTAAATCGATGTTCCACATTAAAGCGCTTTCCACATATTCGCGCATTTCATTGAAACATCCCGTAATCGTATCGGTCGCCCCTTGAGTATACATATAGACAGCACCAATATCTTTACAGTACTTATACATGGACTTAACCGTACCAAAATTCGCATAATTAGCGAAGTAATAACGGAAATTTACATCGTAGAAATAGATGATTAAATGACCCGCTGCCACTTGACTCCATTGCTGTAATTCTAAATAGGTATCGGAATTGAAATTATTATTATCTAATGGGAAAGCAAAATTACAGGTAATCGGTGCGTAGAAGATAAATAATTTAGAATGTGGTTTCACATAATCGTTAGCGGCTACCCATTTACCATCTCTTTGCACACAGGGAGCATTCTTTGTCGCATAGTAAGCATAAACGACATAACGAACTTGACGACCAGGTTGATTTTCCTCTAACCACGCTTCCGTCTTTGCGATGACTTTATTCATGAAAGCGATTTGTAAACCAGCGTAGTTAACCGCTTGTTCTTCCATGGCTTTTACACATTTTTCACAACGGCAGAAAGCGATGTGATTATCTTCTTGGCCAAACATGAAATATGTGGCTTCCGGATATTGTTGAAAATATTGAGTAAAACGATAAGCGACATATTCCACTAGAGATTCGCCAGCACTCCAACAAAGTTGGTTATTTGTGGTATCCGCCACAACGGCGCTCTTATTAGTGAACCATTCTGGATGGGCTTCATATAATGGACGACCATCAAAATATAAATCTTGTGGTCTCACAAAAGCGGAAATTTGACTATGTCCATAAATACTGCTGGCCCATTCGGTGCCTTTATATTGATTGAGAATGCGTAAATTATCACAAATGTCTTGGTTATTAATCGTATGGAGATTACCAATGGCTCTTCCATCAAAGGAAGGATGGATGAAGAAATTATCATATTTTCTTAAATTGATAGTTGTTTCTTTTTTGTAATAAATCTCGTCGCTAGCATAATAGGTGTAATCAATTAATTCATGTAATAAATCACAGACACCAAACGCGATTGCTTCTCCTCTTTCTTGAGGATTGGAATAGATATAGATATTGTCATTCTTTGTGGAGATGAAATAAGAAGAAATCTTATTATCGAGTTCCGACATAGAAACATCTGCGAAAGCTTCATTAAATTGAGCGGTATTTCCTAAAGAAATATAATGGTCACCTTTAATGACTTCACGTTCTGAGACGATACTTAATCTCGCACCGGTAGATTTATAGAGATATTCGGATAAAGTAGTTGCTGCAAGTTGCTCTTTATTCTTCGGGTTCTTGGGAAGAACAATACTATAAGTAGAACGTGAATTTTCCACGATATATTTATCTTGAATAATTTCCGCTTCTTGAGATGAAGATGTGGGAGTGTTATTTTGCTTACAACCCACGATAAAGGTGGTGATAAGAACTAAACTTAATAACTTACTTAATTTATGTTTCATGATCTTCATCCTCCTATTTCACAGTAAAGTGATATTCTTGCGTCAGCACATTGAAAGCGTCGTCGAATATCATATAGCGAAGCGTATATCTTCCATATTGTTCCACCCTAAAGGTGCGATCATTAACTTTGAAGGAAGGATTATAAATTGGACTATCTAACGATAAGTAAGATGTAACTTTACCGCTTTCATCCTTAAGTAATAATCTCTCTTCATTGTTAGGTAATAACAATAAGACATAGACTGTATAAATACCTAAGTTATCACTCGCAGTGTAGTCAGGAATCTTCACTGCGGCGTTGAGCTTATAGGTTTCTTTTAAATTATTGTTCACATTTAACACTGGTGGAACATCATCAAAGACAACAATCTTACGAGGATAATTCACGGAGTTGCCATAATCATCGCTCACTTGATAGGTCAAAATATAATTACCATATTGATTGAGTTTAAAATTAAGTGGATATCTTCCATCTTGATTCTTAAGAATGAAGGTTCCATCTGGCGCTTTGACATTCACTAACACACTAGCGTTACCTAAGACATCGAATACATCAACGGTCGGTACAATCGCATCAGCGTTAATGCTCTGTTCAATAATAAATTTATCTTTGAAAATCAAAATTGGTGCGGATGTATCCATATATAAATCGAAATGACCGAAGTTTTGATTAGCGATGGTTATAATTTCTAATGTTGATAAAGAGGTGACACCATTCATAGAGATATCAAGATAAATACCATCAGAGAAACCGGTGAATAAAGAACCATTATCGAATTTTCTCACCGAGAATAAATCTGTGTAATTGCCATCGATTAAGACGCCGGTGCTATTATTAAAGCTCAAAGTAATTGTCTGTTTAGAATCGAAAATATCGCATTCCATCTCTTGTTCAAAAGCACTATTTAATTGAGAAGCAAAGACTTTTTCCCCGTCAAAACGGACATTAAATGTTAAAGATTTGTTAGGATTGTAGACTTCCGAAAACTTAATTGATAAGGATTGATAATTCGCATAATCAAAATCTCTATTCATGCTGATTAGCGGATTGTCATAAGGTAATATTCCCGCGAATAATAATGAACTATCATGAGAAGTCTTTAATGTGACGTTCTCTTGATTTTCCACTACTTCATCAAAGTTGCCATAGAAATAAGGAACTTGCTGTTCTCCACCATGACCATCGATCACAGGAATAGAAATATCATGTGTATTACTTCCGGTTGTTCCTGCAATCGTATAGGTAATATGACATTCGTTAGAAGCGGTAAACGTATTATCGGTTAACGCTGTTCCATTAACGGAAATCGCGCTATTAAGATAAACAGTTTTACCATTCACCGTTTCCGCACCTTGATAATTAGATAAGGTATAGGTATTGCCTTTCACAAGAACTCTCGGCAAATGATTCTCACCGATAAATGTTGGTGAAGTTAATTCTTCCGCAGTAATAGTCATCTTTGTGGTCGCCACATTACCGATATAATCGGTGGCATTAAAGAAGAGGCGATATTCACCCGGTTCAGTAGGAACAAAGGTATCGTCTTCTAAAGCGATTTCTTGATCGTTTTTATCCACTAAGCGTCTGACGATAGTAGGATTACCACTACCACCATTAACTGAAACATCAGAAATGCTAGGAAGATGGAAGGGAGAGAATGTCGGTTGACTCATAGAGGTCGAAGGTAAACTAATAGTCATTGATTGACTATCATTAATCGCAACTACCTTTACAGTTTTTTGCGAACGATTATTAGAATAATCTCTCGCTTGATAAGTAATCGTGTATGTGCCTTCTTTTTGAGGAACAAAAGTGTTATTTATAACACTGATATCTCTTGTTTTATGAGCTTCTTCATCATTAAAAGTGACATTCACTTGATATGTTAATTCATGGTCATAATTATCGTTAACAATCGCAGGGAAAATATTATAAGGTCTACCGACTGTCGCCTTAGGAATATTGGTCGCTACTTGTCCTTGATAATCAATATTGATTGTGGGTCCGATTTTATCATCAAATTTTAATTGTGATAAATCCATGTCTCCCGCTTTTAAAATCATCAATTTACCACTATCAGCAATCATTGTTTTGCTTAAAATAGATAATCTCGCACGACCATTTTTAAAGCCGTTCCATATAGTGCCACCATAGACTTTAGGATCATCTAAGTCAGTGATGATACTTCTAATGTTCCATCCGTGAATATTCTCGACATATAAAGCTCTTTGTTCATAGTCGAAAAATAATTTCGCGGTATTCGTGGGAGAAGCAACCGGTAAGGCTCTAAAAGAAGAATGGACATTCGTACCAAAAGTGGCGATATGAAGTAAATATGAACCGCCCCACTTTTCATAGCCGGTTTTAAATTGGTTATTCGCTCCAGCTAAGATATAACAGCCTTCACCATCATCATTAATTAATGTCGAATCTGTGACACTGATATCAACATAGTTATCATTGTCATCCACATCGCTTAATCGAACGATGAATGATTCGATATCCGCTTCCGTCTGAGTGACGGGATCAACGATGAATTCTAAGAATGGTTTATTAGAACCAAATGAAGAGAAATCGATAATTTGATCAAATGTAAAACTAGCGTTTCTCTTTAAATTTAAGACCGCACCTTGGAGTTCAACACCAAAAGCGTTATGGGAATATTCGCCAGCAACCGCTAAATTATTAGGATCATTAGAAGCAAAGAAAGAACCGGAATCACGGTTGCACATATATGTGACAACTTCTCTTTCTTCTTCCACACCAAAGAAAGCGCTATAGATGACTTGATAGGCACCAGGCATAGAAATAGCAAAAGCTCTACCACTCTTACTGCTTCCATCTGGATAGATAATTTGTCCTTTACTGACTTTGCTTTCGCCATTATGGATTAAAGTTCTCGGTTCCACGGTAATGGAATCGCCAATTTGTACTTCGACTTGTTCACTCGCGGCAATCACTCTTGCCGCTTCTTTGTTATGAGAAACACCAGTAATGGTTAAACCTAATGCTAAGAATAGAGCAGGGAATAATAATTTATTATTCATTATCCTTTAATACCTCCTGTAGCGACGTTAAGACGTAAATATCTATTTAATAAAGCGAAGACTAAAACGATTGGTAATGTTAAACCGATAAAGCCCGCTAATTTGACTGGATCATAGTTCACCGCTGATTCACCCGTCGTAGCGAAGGAGAATAAACCATCAGCTAATGTCGGATATGAGGGTAAATAAATACGGGGGATTTGATAATCGTTCCAATAGGTGATAAATGATAACAAGAATATCGTGGTCATCGTCGGAACCGCTTGTGGGAAAACCACTGTCGTCATGATCCTAAAGTTAGAAGCACCATCAACTTTCGCCGCTTCGGAATAAGTCATCGGTATCATTTGGAACTGCGCATAGAATATGAGGAAGTTAATCGATAGGAAGTTCATCCTTAAGACGAACATACCAAAGAAGGTATCGAATAACCCGATGGCTTTGAGCATTCTAATTTCTGATGGCATCGCACCGACAATTGGTAATGACATTGTGATAATGACAAAAGCATAGATGACCTTAGAGAATCTAAATTTAAATCTTGCTGCACAATAAGCGACTAAACAAGGTGTTAAGGTAAAGAAGAAGGCACATCCTAAAGTATAGATAACGGAGTGACCGATCAACTCAAAGAAGTTATAACGAACACCGGTTGTCCTGGCGGTTATCTTATATTTGGTAAAGGCGGTGACAAAGTTATCAAATGTTAGTTTTGTGGGGAACGCCTTACCAAAAGTGTAGAACATACGATAAGCATCTTTATCGTTAAATGCGGAATACATCGCCCAGATAATAGGGATTAATAAAGAGATGAAATAAATCACTAAAACAACGAAGATAGTAATTGTTAAAGCGGTCTTTTTTTCTTTAATATGTGGGGAAATTAACGGGTTTTTCTTCATATTACCTATCCCCCCATCTACTTAAAACTTTTCTCACGATAAACGTTAATGGGACGGCCACACATGTTGAAACTAAGCCCAAGAAGGAGGCATAGCAATATTTAGACATACCACTACCGGATGACGACACTAAATAGTAGAGATAATAACCGATAGTTTTATCATTACCGATTAAGTCATCAGCATAGAAGGAATATAAACTATTTTGATTAGTAAATATTGTCGCCACACCGACAATGACGAATGTGGTAACTGTCGGAATGATATAAGGGACGACTAAAGAAATAAATTCTCTAAATGGTGTGACACCATCAATCTTGCCAGCTTCTAACATCTCTTGAGGGATTTGATCCATCGCTCCTGAATAGACGAGAACTTGGCTACCGAAACTCACCCACACGGTAAAAGCGGTAATAATCCAGAAATAGGAATTGGAGTCATTTAATAGACCCGGTTTAATAACGCCATCTTTCGCCGTGAAAGCGGGGACAGCCGCATTCATAAATTTCTGGAAGATTAACACTAATAATAATCCCGGAATAATAGAGGGTAGGAATAAGATAAATTTAAAGAATTTAGATAATGTTCTCTTCTTATAAATATAATAAGAGAAGAATAAGGCTAAGACCGTTCCTGCAAATTGAGTGAAGAACCAGACGATAAAGGAATCTCTCACCATCAGCCAGAAATTCGGATTCTTTAATTCGTCAGTAAAACTCAAGAAGTTGACGGAAGGATCCCAACTAAAAGTATTGTATTTTGTACTATAGGTTTGGAACGACATCAAAATACTTTGGAAATTAACACCAAAGTAGAAGATGAGGATTTGGGCGATAGGAATCGCTAAAACGATACAATAGAAAAGAATATCGCCTTTATTTCTAGCGAAACTATTCGAAGAATTAACGTTACGATATTTCTTTTCCTTAACCATTATCTATTAACCATTCTTAACCATTCGGCTTCGCCGATAAGAGAAGCGTGATCGTTGAAATATGCTTCCGCAGTGAGGTTTTTATCATCGATAAATTTAATAATTGGACTATCGGTGTAATTTTTGGTGCCCCATTGCCAAGTCTTGTTGGAGAATGTCGCAGAATTATCGACGAAGAAATCTAAACCCGAACATGGATAGACAACCTTCGCGTGACCGGATTGTCTAATGTTGATTAAATCTTGAGCATAAGTAGAAATCTTATCGAAATCAGCAGTGTCAAAGGTATAAGTTAAACCTCTAGTCATGTTGGTTTCTTTAGTGAATTCTCTTAATAGAGCATCGGAATGTAAGAAAGCAAAGAATTCTTTCGCTAATTTCATGTTTTCACAGTTCGCATTAATGAAACCATAAGATTCATTGAGGTTCATTAAAGTGGCATCACCAATCTTATCTTCGCTAGATTTAGGAATTGGCATGAAACCATAATTGAAGCTTTCAGCGCCCATATTACGAGCGTTATCAAATGAGGGAGCAGCTTCGTTTTCCCACCATGTACCTTCAAACATCATCGCGATTGGTTTAGTGGAACCACCCATATATTTACTATTAATAAATGCATCTTGAACATCGTAGTTAGAAGAATATGGTTGATAGTTCTTAGAATCTTTAGTGATGGTTCTAGCAAAACTTAAAGCGTTATATAAACCAGCTTGTTTTCTTAAAAGATAACCATTTTGTCTAGTAATGGTTGTTGGTTCTTCTAATTCAGCAACACCGTCAGCGTTGATGGATTTCACTAAATGATGAGCAGTGCCATTGAAGGTATAATTCAAATTAACATCTTCATATCCTTCATCATCACTCCAGAAAGAATTTAACGCTCTAGCGGTATACCATGTCGCGTTACCGGCGGAATATGTGAAAGGAACGACTTGTTTTTGCACCATCACGGTCATCATCCTATAGAATTGGTCATAAGTTTTTGGTAAACCATCATCCCAGTCACCCGCTACACCATTAGGACCAGTGCCAAAATCAGCGGGGTTCTTAGTGAAAGTGCCTTCGTTAGTCATATAGAAACTCTTTTCAGAGAAGAGATCTTTATCATAAACAAGACCATAGAAACAATCATAGAATGGAACCGCATAATATTTGCCATCACGATTCATATAATTAAGAAGGTTGCCATCGATTTTGCTGAGGATTGTCTTACCACCATCATCCGCGTTAGGAGCGGTTAAGATGTCGGTAATATCCGCTAATTTGTGTAAGTTAGTCAAAGCGTAATAATCGACGCTCTCGGTGAAGTAGACATCTTTATTTAAATCCGAAGTTTCTAAGACATCGCCAGTGCAAGATCTATCAGCAGTAATGTGGATTTGTACACCCACTCTGCCATCTTGGAAGTCGTCTCTTTCCGCACATTTTTCTTCAAAGATCTTCGCAGCGTTCTTTAACCATTGATCGCCAACACCACCATCGAATGTTGCCACTCTTAATTGTGCTTTGGTGCTATCAACTTTTTCACCGCCTCTTTCACCGCATCCGGTCGCGGTCGCCATCGTGCATAAGACAATCGCGCTAAAAGCTAATAATTTTTTCATATAAGTCTCCTTTATTATTTAAGAATATAATTCTTTTTCTTTAACACTAATAAAACGATAAGAGCTACAAGGGAAACGATAGGAACGATGATGATAGAAGAGAGAATCTCTCCACCGCATCCACCAGTGCTTCCTTTTTGTTCTTTTTCGATATATTTTTCACCATCGAAGATGGAACCATCTTTGGTCTTCACATCTTTAATGTTTTGTTTAAATGTTTCGACGATCTGTCTAATTTCTTCTTTAGAAGTAGCCGCGTTAATATCATTTCTCGCTTTTAACGCTAATTGTTGAATAACGGCAGCATTCTCATCGCTATAACGTTCGAATTCTAATAAGCCAACATAGACTTCGACTTCCGCTCTCGCGACTCTCTTTTCCGCTTCTAATTCTTCTGCTTCATATTCTGCTGCGGTCTTTAATCTATCAATCGCTTGTTTAGTTTCAATAACGATTAAGTCGATAGAATCGGTATCGTTACAAGCATCAATACGAGCAAAGGCATTAGAGAGGATGCTATTAAGTTCTGCGACTTCTTCGGGTCTAAATAATTCAGGTGATTTATAAGAATTTAATTCCTGTTTTGCGTTAGATTTATAAGCATCTAAGATTGTTGGAATAGCGTCTAATTGTTCTAAGGCTTGATTCAAAATCGCATAGACTTGTTCGATTGTTGTCGCATCATTAATAGAGGCGATACCTTGTTCGACGATAGAAAGAACTCGGTTTTGATTCTCTTCGTTATAGGCATCTAATTTATTTCTATAAGATTCTAATGTAGAAATCGCTTCTTCTTTCGCAGCTTCTAAAGAAATCTCGCTTTCTTCCCAAGTATTTGTCGCTGCGACATAAGTAAAGTCTCTATCGAAGAAACGATAGATAATCTTTTCTCTCAATACTTCATCGTAGGAAGCAAAGCATCCACCGATATGGATGGTGTCGCCATCTTGAATATTCAAATCACTGATATTAACCGAATAAGATGTAGGACTAGTCTTAGTGAGACGGAAGACATCTTTATCCTTATTTGTCTCTTGACCGTTATAGGTAAACGCGCCAGTTTCAATGGAATATAATCTAGCGTTATTAGCGATAGAGTTTTCTTTCACATTAACATTTAAAGTTCGATTGTTAGATCCACTACCAAGAGATGGACAACCCGCTAAAGTAGCATATTTTCTTTTAGTAGTACCTTGTTCTAACGCTGATAAGGTGGCATAGGCACCGCTACATTCCGCAGTATAAGAGTCCATAATGAACATCTGTGGCAATAATTGGAAATCCAATTTATCAATGATGGTTTTCATAACGCATGTTCCATCGATCTTCATATATAAGAAGACACGATTATAATTTGCTAAATCAAGACATCCACATTCGATGCAATATTCGGTATTAGCTTGTAAGTTAGCGGCATAATCAAAACGGGTAACAGGGACATCTCTTTCAAATGTCATCATCGATACACCAGCTGTCTCAGTGCCGACATCAAATCTATAACAATTAGAACCATTACCTCTTAATCTAATAAAGATTTGTGATCCGTATTTAGTAGAGGATGGGTTGGTACTCTTATATTTGAATTGGAAAACAAGGTTACCAGTGGGGTTATTAACGTTATTAGCGAATCTGCTATAAGGAGTGTTATCTCCACCGGTGCCATAACTTTCTTCATCGGAACCATAAGGATTAAACTTCATCTCGCCAGTCGCACAGAAGTCAGTAGTTGTAATGACATCATAAGAGGCTAAATATTGTTCATAACCTTCCTCAAACGCTAAGATTTTCTCTTCAATACTCGCTTGTTTTGTTCTAATATTCTTAATCGCTTCTTTGAATTGTTCCACTAAATCATTAATGAATTTAACATTATTAGAATTATTAATTTGTTGGATATAATCATCAGCGATAGCTTGCACTTGTGCTAATTCATCATCTTCATAAATATCTGAGCTGACATAAGCCATGATACGACCAATAGCAAGTTCTCTCACTTGTTGGAGATATTCTTGCGCTTTTTCTTCGTTCATCGGTACATCTTCAATATCGGATAAGGCTTGTTGATAGACTTCCCATCTCGCTTTGTTGGAGGTAGCGCTAGCGATATCTGTTTCCGCGGCCGATAAGATATTGTCGAGGGTGATAACCTTATCATCGTCATAGAGGTCATAGATAACATAATCATTAAGTTTACCCATTAAATATTCATTTAAATCGATTGGGGAGAAACCACTACCATCCCAAATAACTGAGAATGGAATAACTTTGAGCATATAGGCCACACCATTAACGTAGAAGTGGAATTCTCTATCAATAGAAACGACATCACCAACGTCAAAAGAAATATTATAATCTTTAAATGCTAAATAGTATTTAGCGACATCGGATTCGATATTAAATTTCACCAAAGGTCCATTATTGCCAGCAGAGAAATGATGAATTTTATCACCATTTCTTAAGAAATTATATTCACTCGCCGGCATGCCTCTTGTTTTCCAATCACCCAAAACCGGAATTTCATTATCAGGACCATCGATGTAAACACCATCGGCAAGATTTCCACGATTGAATGTAAATTGATAATTGGTATCGGTAGATTGATCGATGGTTTTACCGACAAAAATATTATTGCCAGAATAACAAACACCTACTTTAGTAGTTAATGATGCAATAGCGGGTGTATAAACTTCTTGATATAAGTATTCACCATCATATTTGACATATGAATAGACATTGGTTTGATTCTTAACTCTAATCACACCGAATTCGATTGTGTGACGACCAGTTAGTAAATTACAAGGTAAATCATTAGATCTATGAGTGGGTGTACCAGGATTGCTATTAGTAATTTCATCCAAGATGATGACGCCGTGAGTGTTATCATTCCAAGTATTGTTCATACAAAGACGATAGAAATCCCCGGTATTATCAGCTCCTGTACTACCAACACGGAAATAGAGAGCATCTGTCATGTAGTCATGCGCTTCAAAGAGAAATTCAATAGCAAAGCTATGAGTGGTATTTTCTGCACTAGGAACATATGTGTTCCAACCATTAGGTTCTGCTTCGCTATCAAAAGGTTGTCTATCATAATCATCTAAACCGAAATTCGGTAAAGAAAGTCTATCGTAAGCTTCTAATTCAGGAATGATAAATTCCGCTTTCCATTTCCCGTTTGTCCATGTCGCGGTAAATTCGTTGACAGTTAATGTGTAATCATTACCTTGCATAGTCGATATCCAATCACCTTTAACAGTAATGGTGTCCCCTTCAGTTCTAGAAGAGGGCATATAATCAGGATAATCGTTATGAGATAAACAAATAAAATATTGGGCGGCATCAAATTTACAAATATGGATTCGATGTTCAGTTGCGGAATACATATCGACACCATTAAATATCGCCGCGCCTGGTCCGGCAGGAAATAATCTATTGCTCCAGTCATAAGGCATAGGGTTTTCAACATCAGAAATAACATGAACACCACCATCAAATGTTAAGGTGTTGTTATTGATAGTAAAACTAACTTCTCCTAAATCAGTAGGTGCAACAGCTTCTGCTACTTTATTAGCGGGCGCAAATGAAAGCGCAGCCGCACACGAAAGAATTGAAACGACTCCAATGGAGAAGAATAAGAATTTTTTCTTCATATAAAAACCCTCGTTATTATTTATTCAATAATATTTTACCAATAAATAGATTTATTATGATACTTAATGTTGCTACTAAATTGTAAAATTTTAACATTACAAAATGACAATCATAAAAAACTAATCACTATCTAGATAAAGGAAAAGGGGCCGTTGGCCCCTCTTCAATAATCTCTTAAGGCACAATTCACTTAAATGGGGAGTTTTGGGGAGTAATCCCCATTTTTGTTTATAGAATAGGCAATTAAAAAGTACCTCTTGTTATAATTATTTTGCACAAAAGTTAGAACAAGGAGGTACATATGAATTCTAACACATTTTTAAAGATGTTTGGTCTTAATCCAGATGATTTTGAGCCAAGCAAAGAAGGACTAATCGAATGTGAATATGGTTACATGGTTGATTTAGTCCAAAAAGTCGATAAGGATAAGAGGATATGCCCAAAATGTGGATCCACTAAATGTTATAGTAAAGGCCATTATTTTGGAAATTACATCGACTACGCTCCAGATGACGGAGAATATGTTTTTAATATTACAAGGCAGAGACTAAAATGCCAGGTATGTGGTATTTCTTTTACTCCACCGATAAAGGGAATATTACCTTATTCTGAATTAACAATGAATGTCGAAAGAAAAATTGTTGAGGAACTTAAAACAAAGACGACATTCGCTGCTATTGCAAAAAGAAGAAAACTATCAGTTTCTTATATTATTAAGGTGTTTGATCAAACATATACATTTGTTCCTAGAGGAAATCTAACAAATATTTTATGCATTGATGAATTTTATT